>Ga0265797_10001080_pt1 | contig 49038 bp, 35 predicted proteins | sample P2T30metagenome_FD_192433 | JGI IMG/M metagenome (GOLD analysis project Ga0265797, IMG submission 192433) | Plant litter microbial communities from East Loma Ridge, Irvine, California - P2 T30 | ecosystem: Environmental > Terrestrial > Plant litter > Unclassified | place: USA: California...
GGCTTGCCGAGAGCGAACTGCGCACGACGGGCGAAGTGGGGCGCCGCGCCACGCCGCTGCACCTCGATCCGGACCGGCTGGCGCTGCTCGGGGCGGACGTGGGCGTGGACGAGGCGCGCGTCGTCGCGACGGATCTGCTGGGGCGCGTCCTGGCTTCGCTCGTCATCCCGTACGACGACGCCCGCGACGCCGTCGCCTGCATCCGTGTCGTCGCGCTGGGGTTGGTGAGCCTGGCGCGGCGGCTGGCCCAGCCGGGCAGGGCCAGTGGTCCGCGGCGGGTGCTGGGTGTCGGCATCGGCCTGCACGGCGCCGTCGACGAAGCGTCCGGCATGCTGCGGCATGCGCCCCACCTCGGCTGGCGCAACGTGGCCGTGGGGACCGTGGTCGAGAGCGCGTTTACCGGCACGCTGCTGGAAGGCGTGCCGCTGACGATGCAGAACGAAGCGAACGTGGCCGCGTTGGCCGAATTCGAATTCACGCCGCAGTCGGCCACCGATCCGCTGATCTACCTGTCGATCGGCTATGGCGTGGGCGCCGGCGTCATCGTCAGCGACCGGCTGCTGACGGGCCTGCACGGCTTCGCCGGCGAGGTGGGCCACGCCATCCTGCAGGCGGACGGCCCGCTGTGCTCGTGCGGACGGCGCGGCTGCGCCGATGCGCTGATCGGCCTGGGCGCGCTGCTGGGCGACGTGCGGCCCAGCTTCGGCGCGCTGGAGGCGCTGTTCGACCGCGTGTCCCGGGGTGAGCCGGCCACGTGCGTGACGGTAGCCGCCGCCGGGCGGCAGCTGGGCGTGCTGTTGAATAACCTGTGGGCCAGTTTCGATCCGATGGCCATCGTCATCGGCGGCGCGGCGCTGGGGCTCGGCGACGCGCTGATCGCACCGGCGCGGGCCGTGCTGGCCGGCTATGCGGACGCCGCGATGCTGACCGCGCCCGCCATCCGCACGTCGCATTTCGGCACGGATGCCGTGGCGGTCGGCGGCGCGGCGCTGGCGCGGCACCGGTTGACGCGGCCGCTGGACAACCTGGAGTACCGGGGCCAGACGCGGTGGGGCGTGGCGGGCAGCTGAGGGAACGCATTTGCCGCGGGTTGCGGTACGATCGCACCAGCCGCACCGGATGCGTCGCTGGCACACACCACGAGGAGACAGAATGGATATCCGCCGCCGCCAGACGCTGGCGCTGCTGGGCGCCACGGCGCTGCCTGCGCCGTTCGCCCGCGCCATGAGCGTTGTCAGCACGCTCAAGTCGCTCGCCGCCTACAAGGGTTTGAGAGTCGGCTGCGCCATGGCCAACAGGCCGGACCGGCTCGGCAATGCAGCGTACACGGAGCTCGTCGCGCGGGAATGCGGCGTGATCGTTTGCGAAAACGAGACCAAATGGCAGGCACTGCAGCCGGCGCCGGGCACGTTCCGCTTTGCCGCGGCGGATGAAATTTTCGCCTGGGCCCGTCGGATGGCGTTGCAGCGACGGGGGCACACGCTGGTCTGGCAGCCGGCGAAATGGCTGCCGCAGTGGGTCAACGGGCATGATTTCGGCGCGCAGCCGGCGCGCGAGGCCGAACGCCTGCTGAAGGCACACATCGGCACGGTCACGCGCCACTTCGGCACGGACGTGTACAGCTGGGACGTCGTCAACGAGGCGGTGGACCCGGCCGACGGCGCGCTGCGCGCCAACGTCTTCACGCGCCACCTTGGCGCCGTCGAGCAGATCGACCTGTCCTTCCGGCTGGCGCGTGAGGGCGCGCCGCACGCGCAGCTGGTCTACAACGACTACATGCGTGGCGACGCGGGCAGTGCGAAGCATCGGGCGGGCGTGGTGGCATTGCTGGCGGCACTGCGGCGCAAGGGCACGCCCGTGGACGCCGTCGGCCTGCAAAGCCATATCGGCTCGTGGGACGATATCCGCGACGGCCGGGACCCGCAGCGGGAATGGCGCCGCTTCCTCGACGAGGTCACCGGCATGGGCTACCAGTTGCTGATCACCGAGTTCGACGTCAATGACCGCGCGCTGCCGGGCGATATCGCCAGCCGCGACGCCGGCGTGGCCGCGCTGGCAAAGGACTACCTGGACCTGACGCTCAGCTACCCGCAGGTCACGGACTTCGTCATGTGGGGCATGGCCGACCACGTCAGCTGGTTGCGCGGCTGGGACGAAGCGCCGCGCAAGGACGGCCTGACGATGCGCGGCACGCCGTTCGACGACCGGCTGGACGCCAAGCCGCTGTTGTACGCGATCCGGGATGCGTTCCAGGCGATGCCGGCCCGCAATGCGTGACGGGCTGCACCCGCCGATGCAAACGTCGTGACCGGCACCGCTCGCGGCCACCTCTGACACAAATCAATACAGTCGGGTACATCTTGTGCCTGTTGTTTCGCCTACAATAAAACCATGAGTTGCACGATGCTAGCATCGTTGCATGGCGGAACATTCAGGAGCACAGCATGGACTTTACCCATATCGCCGTGGCGGCGGGCGAGCGCTGGCAGCGCCGCGCGGCCGTGCGCACGCCCAACCTCGAACGGATCCGTTCCGGCAAGGCCATCGAAGCCGAGTCGCCCGAGCGCGTGCAGGCGCGGCTGAGCCGGCTGGCGCAGGCGGTGCAGACGGGGACGCCCTGCGCGGCCACCGCCAAAGGCACGGCGAAGCTGACGGAGTCGATCGGCCTGGAGCGGGTGCAGGGCAACCCGGACTTCCTCGACATGAACTTCGTCGAGCTGGCGCTGGCCGTCGCGCGCTTTGTCGGCCGCATCAACATCCGCTCGGCGCTGGGCCGCTCGATCGGTTACGGCACCGGTTTCATGGTCTCGCCCACGTTGCTGCTGACGAATCACCACGTGCTGGAGAGCGCTGCCGTGGCGGCGGCCAGCGAGGTGGAATTCGACTACCAGAACGACCGCTCAGGGCGGCCGCTGCCCGTCGTCGGTTTCGCGCTGGAGCCGGAGCGCTTCTTCATGACCAGCGCCGAGCTGGATTTCACGCTGGTGGCCGTGGCCGGCCGCTCCGCGCGCGGCATCGCGCTGAACCGCTACGGCTGGTCGCGGCTGATCGGCACGCAGGGCAAGGTGCTGCTGGGCGAGAGCCTGAACATCGTCCAGCATCCGCGCGGCGAAGCCAAGCAGCTGGTGCTGCGCTCCAACGAACTGGTCGACCTGTTCGACGATTACGCGCATTACGTGACGGATACCGAGCCGGGCTCGTCCGGCTCGCCCGTCTACAACGACCAGTGGGAAGTGGTGGCGCTGCATCATGCCGGCGTGCCCCGCCGCGACAGCGAAGGACGCCTGCTGACGCGTGACGGCAGCGTCTGGCAGGAGGGCATGGACCCGGACCTGATCGCATGGGTCGCCAACGAAGGCATCCGCGTTTCCAGCCTCGTCAAGCACATCGCCGCGCAGGACCTGCCGCCGGCGCAGGCGGCCTTGCGCGACGACCTGCTGAACCTGGCACCGCCGTCCGCGCTGGACGCGGCCGTGGCAGGCGAGGGCGTCACTGCCCCGGTGGCGCCGCCATCGGCCATGCCGCCGGGCTATGCGGCGGTGGCCAGTCCCGGGACGGCCACGTGGACGATTCCGCTGACCGTCACGGCGCAGCTGGGCCCCGTGCTTCAAGGCGGCAGCCTGCAGGCGGCGCAGGCCGTCATGCCCGTGGTCGCACCCACCGGCATGCCTGCCATTGCCCCGGCGCTGCTCCCCGCGCCCACGGGGGCACTGCCGGCACCGCGCCCGGACCTGACGGCGGCACTGGCCGAGCTGGCGCGCGCCGCCGAGCGCCCGTATTACGACGAGCAGGCGGACAAGGCGGCGCGCGGCGCCTATTACGCGCTGTTCACGCTGCCCGACGACAAGGCGGCCGCGCACACGGCCCTGCACGAACTGCTGGAGCGCACCCACACCGGCCGGCCGGCATACGCGCCGGCCAAACACCTGTACCCGTGGGTCGATCTGCGCCACACGCGCGGCGGCAACGATATCGTCAGCATCTATTCCGGTACCGCCATGGACGCGAAGGCGCTGATCGAGACGGACTTCGCCATCGACGAGCAGCGCAACCGGATGCGGGCCGCGGTAGCGCTGCCAAAGCCCGGTGCGGCCGAGGCCATGCCGGTGGACGACGACTTCCTCGAAGCGGCATTGCCGTACAACTGCGAGCACGTGGTACCGCAATCGTGGTTCGCCAAGCGCGAGCCGATGCGCGGCGACCTGCATCACCTGTTTGCCTGCGAGATGGACTGCAACAGCTTCCGTGGGAACACGCCGTATTTCGATTTCGCCGACTTCAACGAAGTCATCCGCAACGATTGCGGCAAGCGCGAGCCCGGCAAATTCGAGCCGGGCAACGGCAAGGGGCCGGTCGCCCGCGCCACGCTGTATTTCCTGCTGCGCTATCCGGGCCTGATCGACCGCACCGCCAGCGAGTACCAGCCGGACCGCATCGCCATCCTGCTGGCATGGCACGCCGCCGATCCCGTCACGCAATACGAGCGGCACCGCAACGCGGCCATCTTCGAGGTGCAGGGCAACCGCAATCCGCTGATCGATTTCCCCGAGTGGGCCGGGCACATCGACTTTACCCGGGGACTGGGCGGATGACCTGAGCGGCCGGCTGCAACGCCATCGGTGCGCGGCTCTGCTCGTTGTTTGCCACGACCAGCTTGTCCAGCAGGCGCATGAATTCCTGCTGCTCCGCCGGTGCCAGCGGTGCCAGCACCCGTTCGCGCAGCCGCTGCACGGCAGGCAGCACGCGGTCCAGCAGGTGCTGTCCGGCCGGCGTGACGAACAGCGCACGCTGGCGCCGGTTGACGGGGAGGACGCGGCGTTCCAGCAATCCCTTCTGCTCCAGCCGCGCACACACCGTCGCGCCCGTGGACGTGTCGATGGCGACCCGTCCCGCCAGGGTCACCTGGTCGATGCCGGGATGCTCTGCCAGCGTGCGCAGCAGCGCGAACTGCAGCGGCGTCAGGTCGCCCCGCAGTTCCGCATGGAACAGCGAAACGGCGATCTGGTGCGCGCGGCGCAGCAGGTGGCCCGGATGCGTGCGCAGTTCCGGCAACACGGCGTGTGGAGTGGTGGCGTGTCCTGTCATTCGCGCTGGAGGGAAATGTCGGGGGCTCAAGCTTACCCGCCACGAAGAATCAGCGGCGCAATATTGTCGCCGCCGACGCAACACCCGCCGCAAAAATACTGGCGGGGACCGACGCATCGGGCTTAACGTATAGCCGTGCAGCTTTCACGAGTAAAAGGAACACGCCATGATTCAGCGATTGTTGACGACACTGGCCAGCCTGGCACTGGCCGTTCCCGTGCTGGCCGCCGAGCCGGCGGCAGGCAGTGCGATGGACTTGTGGCAGCGCCTGCAAGGCGGCAACCACGTGCTGGTGGTGCGCCATGCGGCAACGGAGCCGGGCGTCGGCGATCCGCCCGGTTTCGCGCTGGGCGACTGCGCCACGCAGCGCAATCTGTCGGCGCCGGGCCGGGCGGACGCGCAGGCACTGGGTGCCGCCGTGCGCCAGCATGGCGTGCCGGTGGCGCGCGTGCTGTCGAGCCGCTGGTGCCGCTGCCAGGATACGGCGCGCATCGCGTTCGGCAAGGCCGAGCCGGCCCCGATGCTCGATTCGATGATGACCGACGACGAAAGTTCCCGCGGCCGCAAGCTGGCCGAGCTGCGCCAGGCCGTGCAGGCGTGGAACGGGCCCGGCAATCTCGTGCTGGTCACGCACGATGTGAATATCCGCGCGCTGACGGGCGACAAGCTGGCCCAGGGGGAAATGCTGGTGGTGACGCGGCGGCCGGACGGCAGCCTGGCCGTCGTCGGGCGGCTGGGCGTGCCGAAAAGTGCGGATGCGGTGGAGTCGATGTAGCGGCGCTGTGCCCCGGTCACACCTCCAGCCGTGTGTCGGAGCATACCATGCTGCTCAGTTTGTCCGGCGGCAACGCCGGGCTGAAGTACCAGCCCTGCATCTGGTCGCAGTCGTGGTCGCGCAGGAACGTCAGCTGCTCGCGCGTCTCGACGCCTTCGGCGATCACTTCCAGCTTCAGGTTGTGGCCCAGCGCGATAATGGCGCGGGTGATCACGGCGTTGCCGCCGCCGGCGATGTCGCCCAGGAACGAGCGGTCGATCTTGATGACGTCCACGGGGAACTTCTGCAGGTACGACAGGCTCGAATAACCGGTGCCGAAGTCGTCGATCGACAGCCGCACGCCCAGGTTTTTCAGATGCGCCAGCGCCTCCAGCGCATCGGCGGGATTGTCCATCAGCTGGCTTTCCGTGACCTCCAGCTCGAGCGCGCCCGGCGCGATGCGGTAACGCCGCAACGTGGCGGCCAGATGCTCGACGAACTGGCGCTGGCGCAGCTGGCGCGGCGACAGGTTGACGGAGATGACGAAGTCCTCGATGCCCAGCGCCGCCAGCGCCTGCAACGTCGTGCACGCCTGTGTGATGACCCAGTCGCCCAGCGGCACGATGAGCCCCGTCTCCTCGGCGATCGGAATGAACCGGTCGGGGCCGATCAGCCCTTCTTCGGGATGGTGCCAGCGCACCAGCGCCTCCGCGCCCACCACGCGCCCCGTGCGCAGGTCGACCTTGGGCTGGTAGCGCAGGGCCAGCTCGTCGTTGCGGATCGCGTTGCGCAGCCCCGCTTCCAGCAGCAGGTGCTGGCGCACGACATCGTTCAGGCCCACCGAATAGAACTGCACGTTGTTCTTGCCCAGCGTCTTGGCATGGTACATCGCTGCGTCCGCCGCACGCATGACGCGGTCGACAGTGTCGCCATCGCGCGGGAACAGCGCCACGCCGAAGCTGGCGCCGGCGATGACTTCCTTGCCGCGCACGAGGATTGGCCGGTCGAGGCTGCGGCGCAGCCGTTCCAGCAGCTCCGCCACGACCGTTTCGCCCGCCTGTTCCGTGATCAGCAGCACGAACTCGTCGCCGCCCATCCGCGCCACGGTGTCGTGCTCGCGCACGCCCGCGTGCAGCCGCTTGGCGATCTCGCGCAGCACGCAGTCGCCCACGTCGTGGCCGAAGGTGTCGTTGATGTGCTTGAAATTGTCCAGGTCGACAAACGCCAGCGCGCCCGGCATGCCATCGTGCGCGGACTCGACGGCGGCCTTCAGCCGTTCCTGCAGCAGCGTGCGGTTGGCCAGCCCCGTCAGCGCGTCGTGGTGCGCCAGATGGTGCAGGCGGCGCTCGTACTGGCGCGCCTGCGTGATGTCGTTAAGGACGGCAACGAAGTGCGTCACCTTGCCGTCGATATTCACGACCGGATCGATGCGCAGGTCGTTCCAGAAGATCTCGCCGCTTTTTTTTGCATTGCGCAGCACGGCGTGCACGCTCTGCTTGGCCCGCAGTGCCCGCCGGATACGCTCGTGCTCGTGCATGTCGCACCCCTCGAGGCGCATGAAGCGCGGATCGCGCCCCTTGATCTCGGCCAGCGAATACCCCGTCATCTGCTCGAAGGCCGGGTTGACGTATTCGATCAGGTTCTCGCCGTGTGAACAGCACGTGATGAGGATGGCGTTGACACTCGAGTACATGGCCCGTTCGCTGACGCGCAGGCCTTGCTCCGTCCTCTTGCGCGCCGAAATATCCAGGCCGGTACCGAACACGACAGGGACGTTGCCCAACGTGGTCCGGGCACAGTTGAACAGGAACGACGTGCGTTTGCCGTGCTTGCCGAGCAGGTCCGCCTCGTGCGACGAACTGCCGTGTTCGAAGGCGGCGAGGATCTTGTCCATGACGTGTTCGCGCTCGGTGTCGTCGAAGAAGCTGCCCAGGTCCGTCGTCGGCAGTTCCTCGCCCGGGCGTTCCAGCACGTTCTCCAGCTGGTGGTTCCACAGCAGCAGGTGGCCGCTCTGGTCGAGCACATAGAAGACGCACGGCAGCCTTTCGATCAGCTCGCCGACGGGAAACTCCTGCAGCAGCGCATAGCGCGGCGGCACCTGCCCCGGCAAGGGCAGCAGGATGACGCTGTAGTTACCCGGCGCCGTGTCGAACGAATGCGGCGCGAACGTCAGACGCACCGGCAGGCGGCGGCCATCGGCGCACGCCAGGCGGCCGGTCAGGTCCGTTTCGGTCAGCGTCAGTGCAGGCGCCAGCGTGGCGCCGTCGTCGAGGGCCAGGATCGCGTCCAGTTTGTGGTCGCGCACGTCGTCGGGACCGTAGCCGGCCAGCTTTTCAAATGCCCGGTTCCAGCTGAGGACGATACCGTCCGCATCGACGACAAAGACGGCAAGGGGCAGCGGCGCAAGATTCATCCCGGCCTCCATCGCGCGGTGCCGGCGGGCCCCCATGGTCCGCCCGGCAGGCGTGATTCATGATAGCCCCATTCACGGGGAGTCGGCGCGCACGCGGCGTCCACGACGTGCCACTGCGGTCGCCTGGCAGCCTGGTGCGTGTCTCCGACGTTCGTCTCGGCGCAGCGGCCATCGAAAGTCGGGGACAGGCACCCGCGGGTGCCTGTCCCCAGCTATCGGTTACAACGTCGAGTGCTCATCCTCGCCGGCGCAGACCCGGTTGCGTCCGGTCCGCTTGGCGATATACAGGTGCTTGTCGGCGCGGTCGATCAGGTCCGCCACCGTGTACGCCCGGCTGCCGTCCGGTTCCAGCGTGGCCACGCCGAAGCTGGCCGTGACGACGCCCGTGGGGGCGTGCTGGTGCGGGATGCGCAATGCCTGGACGCCAGCGCGCACGCGTTCGGCCACGGCCGCGGCGCCGTCCTGGTCCGTATTGGGCATGATGATGGCGAACTCCTCGCCGCCATAGCGGGCCGCCAGGTCGCCGGCGCGGGCGATCTGCGCCGCCAGCACCTGCGCCGTGCTTTGCAGGCATTCGTCGCCGGCCACGTGGCCGTAAGTGTCGTTGAACTGCTTGAAGTAGTCCAGGTCCATCATCAGCAGCGAGATCGGCGTGCCGCCCCGGTTGGCGCGCCGCAGTTCCTGCTCCAGCATTTCGTCGAAGCGGCGCCGGTTCGCCAGTTGCGTCAGCTTGTCCGTATGCGCCATCAGGCGCAGCCCCACGTTGTGCTTTTCCAGCTCTTCCGAGTAGCTGCGCAGTTGCTTGTCGAGCCCGTCGCGGATGGCCATCTGGCGGATCAGCTTGACGCCGAACGCAACGAACATCAGGCTGATCAGCACCGCCGCGCCCGTGATCAGCATGCTGGAGCGCTGCCAGTTGTAGAGGATATCGTGCTTGGTCCGGCCGACGGCGACGAGAAACGGCACTTCGCTGAGCCGGCGGAAGCTGTACAGCCGCACCAGCCCGTCCACCTTGGCCACCAGGAAGGCCGACCCCACGGGGCGCTTGCGCAGCTCCGCATAGATATTGCCCTTGGAGAGGTCCGTGCCGATCAGCCTGTCGTCGAACGGGCGCCGGTAGACGACCGTGCCGTCCGTCAGCATCAGCACCACGGTGCCGTTCTCGCCAATATCGAGCTCGTCGTAGATGCGCTCGAAGAAATTGACTTGCAACGTCACGAGGGCAACGCCCTGGAACGTGCCATCGCCATCGTAGATGCCGCGCGAGATCGGCATGACCCACACGCCTGTCGAGCGGCTCTTGACGGGTTTGCCGATGTGCACGTCAGGCCCCGGGTGGGTGCGGTGATGGCGGAAGTACTCGCGGTCGGCGTTGTTGCCGGCAACCTTGCGGCCCAGCGAGGTGGCCAGCCACGCGCCGTCCGGCCCGTAGACGAACAGCCCGTGCAGCTCGGGGAACGTTTCGGCCAGCTCGGTCAGGTGGGTGGCCAGGCGCTGCTGCGCGGCCGGGTCGTTACCGTCGTGTTCGACACGTTCGGCTATGTCGGCAAGCGCCAGCGTGGCGGTCTTGATGGCCGATTCCACCTGCACCCCGACCATCCTGGCCACGTTGGAGCTAGCCACCTCGGCCTGGTGGATCTGATTTTCTCTTGCCGACCAGATAAACCAGGCGGAACAGCCGACCAGCACTGTGCAGGACAGGATCGTGGCCAGGATCACGAGGCGTATGACGGGCCGCGTACCAGGCCGCTTTCCTGGTGCAAGCAGGGTTCCTGACACGGTCGGGCGGAGCGATTTGAGCGGCAAGTGCGGCGTCCTGGGGTGGTGGATACTTTGTCTTTGACAAGATTGTGCCACCAACGGCGGACGGCTGTCGAAGTTTACCGTATTGACGCTCCTCAATGGTCCGGTTGTGCCGCTCCAAGGACGACGATCGGACTGGGGCGCCAGTTGCCGGGTGCGTTTTCGGCACAGCCGGCATTGCGCAGCGGAAAGCCCTCGAACACCTGTTCCAGCATGGCCCGATCCTCCTCCGTGGCGGCGTCGCCGACCAGTTCGCACCAGGCGCGGAAGGCGCCGCGCGCCATGGTCCAGCAGGCGTCGGTGTCGATGCCTGCGTCGGCGCGGGCCTGGGCGGCAATGGCCGAGATCGTGCGCAGCGCGCTGGCCGTGATGTCGTCGTAACTGAACTGTTTGGTCATGCTTCGCTCCTGTGGGGGGATTATCGGGCCGCCGCCAGCGCGTGGCGCAGCTGGTCGATGGAATATGGCTTGCGTAGCGCCGTGGTCGGGAACGGCAGCTGCGGCGCGACGGCACCCGTGACGAACACGATGCGCAGCGCCGGGTGATGGGCGCGCGCATGCTGCGCCAGCGCCACGCCGGACATGCCGGGCAGGTGCACGTCCGTCAACAGGATGTCGAACCCGCCCAGGCGCTCCAGCGCGCTTTCCGCCGAGCCCGTGCCAGAGGCGGCATAGCCGATCAGGTCCAGCATCTGGCACAGCAGGTCCTGCGCATCGGGATTGTCCTCGACCACCAGCACCCGCTGCGCGGCCGCGGGTTGCGCCGCGGGCTGTTGCGGCACGCGGCTGTCGAGAATGGCGCGGATGCGCTGGGCCAGATCGATGCGCCGGTACGGTTTGCTGAGCAGCTCGACACCCGCGTCCAGCCGACCGCCGTGGACAATGGCGTTCTGCGTGTAGCCGGACGTGAACAGCACGGCCAGCCCCGGCATGCGCTGCTGCGCCTTGCGCACCAGCTCCGGGCTGCCCAGGGGACCGGGCATGACCACGTCCGTAAACAGCAGGTCGGGGCGGGCGCCGTCCTCCAGCAGGCGCCAGGCGTCGGCGGCGTCCGCTGCCTGCAGCACCGTGTAGCCCAGCGCCGCCAGCTGATCGGCGGCGGCCGCGCGCACGGCCGTGTCGTCCTCCACGATCAGGATCGTTTCCGTGCCGCCCGTGATCGGGCCGCGCCCACGCTGGTCAGGCACCTCCGCGGGCTCGTGCGTGCGTGGCAGGTACAGCTTGACGGTGGTACCGATGCCCACTTCGCTGTACAGCTCCACGTGGCCGCCGCTCTGCTTGATGAAACCGTACACCATCGACAGTCCCAGGCCCGTCCCCTGGCCCTCCGGCTTGGTCGTGAAGAAGGGCTCGAAGGCCCGCGCCCGCGTTTGCGCGCTCATGCCGGCACCCGTGTCGGAGACGGCCAGCAGCACGTAGTCGCCGCTGCCCACGTCGGCGTGCGTATGGGCGTAGCGGGCATCGAGCCGGACGTTTTCCAGCTCGATCGTCAGGCTGCCGACGCCGGCCATCGCGTCGCGCGCGTTGATGGCCAGGTTGAGGACGACGTTTTCCAGCTGCGCGCGGTCGAGCTGGGAAGCCCACAGGTCGGGCTTGATGCAGATCTCCACGGTGATGGCCTCGCCGATGGCGCGCCGCAGGATCTCCGCCATGCCTTGCACGACCTCGCCGGGGTCGAGCGCACTCGGTTGCAGCGGCTGGCGCCGCGCGAAGGCCAGCAGGTGGCCGGACAGCCGCGCGCCCCGGTCCACCGCGGCAATCGCGCTGGCGATGCGTTGTCGGGCCGACGCATTGCCGCTGTGCTCGCCCGACAGCAACTCCAGGTTGCTGCCCACCACCTGCAGGATATTGTTGAAGTCGTGCGCGATGCCGCCCGTCAGCTTGCCGACCGCTTCCATCTTCTGCGCCTGCAGCAGTGCGGCCTGCGCCGCCTCCAGCTCGCGCGTGCGCTCGGCAACGGCGTCCTCCAGCTCCTGCTGGTATTGCCGGCGCGTGGCTTCGGCAGTGACGTGCGCCGTCACGTCGTCCGCCTGCAGGAAGATCCGGCTGGCGCCGGCGGCGCCGGGCACCGGTTGCAGCACCAGATCCAGGTACACGGGCGTGTCGGGGCGTTCCGGCAGCGTTACCGGCACGGCCGTGGCGACCACTTCCGCAGCGCTGGCGCGGGCCTGTTCGTACAATGCGCGCAGCGGCTGGCTGGCCAGCCACGGCAGCGCCATGTCGAGCGTCAGGCCGGGAGCGGGTCGCACCCCGAACAGCCGGCCGAACGACGCATTGGCCATCTCGAACGCGTGGTGCGCACCGGCCGTGACGGCCATGATGCCCGGTGCATGGTCGAACAGGGCGCTGAGCTGGCGCACCTGGTTCTGCGCCAACGCGACGGCGGCCCGGTTGCGTTCGCGCTCGGCCAGCAGCTCGCGCTGGTCGCCGGATGCGGGTCGCAGCGACAGCAGCACGCCCACCATCGCGGCGCCGTCGCGGATCGGCGCGACGGTCACTTCGGTCGGCTCGACGTTGCCGCCGATGCGCAGGCTGACGACGGCGCGCGTGCCGGCCTCGGACATGCTCCCCAGCGCCGCATCGAGTTCACGGTTCCAGAACGGCAGCTCGTGCGCATAGGTGCCGGTGGCGTCCGCCGGCGCCACGCCCAGCAGTTCCGTGGCGCGGCGGTTCCAGTAGACCACCTGCGTGTTGGCATCCAGCCCGATCACCGCTTCATGCGACTGCTCCCAGAAATTGCGCAGATAGCTTTCGGCAATGACCATGCGCCGCAGCGCCGTGCTGTCGACGGCGCGGGCGGCCAGTTGCGTGTTGACCTTGTCGAGCGTGGTGCGCAGGCGCCGCTGGGTGGCCGTGGCCTGCAGCGCCTGGGCCAGCTGCCGCGCCAGCAGCGGGTCGCGCGGGTCGAGCACGACGGCATCGCCCACCATCGGGCTGCGGCGCAGCTCGGTCCGCAGGCCCTCGGGATCGGCGGCAAGAAACACGATGCGGCCGCGCGGCCAGTGGCGGCGCAGCTGGCGCGCCAGCACGATGGGCCTGGCGACGGAGGGCGCGATGACGCAGACGGCCGGCTCCGCGCTGCCGGGCGGCAAACCGGCCGACAGCGCTGCCGCGTCGCAGTAGGCGACGGCGGCGCCGGGAGGGTGGCCCAGCAGTGCCGTCTCGTCCGGGTGGGTGCCCAGCAGCAGGAGTAGCGTGCCCGGAGGCGAGCCCGTCATAGCAGCGGCATGCCGAGCAGGGCGCGGCCCGTCCAGACACGCAGCATGTCCGTCGTGGGCGACATCACGTGGCTGGCGCGCGCGTCGCGCAGCAGCTGGGCCACGCGGCTGTTTTCGCGGTAGGCGCTGCCGCCGCAGATCGTCATGGCGTCGTTGGCCAGCGCGATGGCCGTCTCGCCGGCATCGGCCTTGCATGCCAGGATGAACGGCAGCGCTTCCGGATCGCCCACGTCGCCCCGCTGCGCCGCTTCCTCCACCAGCGCGCGGGTCTTCTGCAGCGCTACCCACATGGCGGCGTAGCGTGTCTGCATCGTCTCGATCTCCGCCAGCGTGCCGCCGGTATGGCTGTGGCGGCGGTTGCGCAGGTGCTCGCCTGCCAGGTCCACGGCCGCCTGGGCGATGCCCAGGTAGGTGCCCGCCATCGCCATCAGGAAGTAGGGCGCGACCACCTCGAACACGTACCAGACCTGGTCGCCTTCCGTGCCCAGCAGGTTCTCGACGGGCACGGCGGCATCCTGCAGGCGCAGCGCGCGCGACGAGTTGCCGCGCATGCCGAAGCCGTCCCACGGTGCCTGCCACGTCATGCCCGGCGTGGCCGCATCGACGATCACGCAACTGAAATCGCCTTCGGCCACGCCGTCGCTGGCCACCGTCGAGACGACGTACGAATCGGCCTGGCCGCCGTTGGTGACGAACTGCTTGACGCCGTTCAGCAGAAAGTGAGCGCCGTCCCTCGTCATCGTCGTTTCCGGCAGATAGAAATGGGCGCCCGTACCGCTTTCGGACAGCGCCAGCGTGGTGATGTGCCGCCCGGCCGCGATGTCGCGCAGATAGCGGTTGCGCTGGACGTCCGTGGCCTTGGCCGCGATCACGGCCGTGCCCACGCAGTGCATGCCGAAACACAGCGCCGACGACGGGCAGGCCTGGCCGATGATGGACGTCAGGTGCAGCAGCGCATGCAGGCCCAGCCCGTGTCCGCCCAGGGTGCCGGGCACTTGCAGGCCCAGCAGCCCGGCATCGGCAAACGCCCGCATCGAATGCGCCGGCCAGCGGCACTCGCGGTCGACCAGCTCGGCATTCGGCTGCACGATGTCCTCGACGATCTGCCGGGTCAGGTCGGCCAGCTGGTCGAGTTTGGGGGTATGGAGTTTGTGCACGGGGCGCTAAGGATAAAACTACAAGTATAAGTGATCCCAGTTATTGGTTAGTGTATTTGTTGCAATCGTGCGCGCGGGCATCGATCGCCCCGGCCAGGCGCCGCCAGGCCAGCCCGTCGCGCACCGCCCAGGCGGCTGCGCCCACGCCCAGTACCGTCAGCAGCCAGCTGGCCCAGCCGTACTGCACGGCGGCCAGGCCCGTCGGCAACGCATGCCAGCCGATCGCCTGCCGGCCCAGCAGCACGATGAGCGCCCCCAGGTTGATGAACAGGATGACGTGCAGGATCCGCTCCGGCACCGGCAGCACGCGCGTATCGCCCTCGATCTTCACGTCGACCGTCGAGATCAGCACTTCGGCCAGCAGCAGCGCCGCCAGCGCCCAGGCGAGGGCGCCGTGCCACGTCCACCATGCCAGTCCGACGAATACAACGGCAAAGATCGCTTCGCGCGCCGCGTGCAGCAGCTCTTCGCGGGCGGCATCGGGGCGGTGCGGCAGCCGCGCCAGCAGTTCGTGGTTGAGCAGCACGTCGACGCCGGCCAGCAGGCCGTGCAGGATCAGGACGGCAATAAACGGCACGCTGTCGAGGGGAGCGCTGTCAGGTGGCTGCATGGTGTCATTATGGATGTCTGCCGCAACGCCCCGCACACGTTTCCTGACACTAATGTGTGCAGCCTGATGAGCGAAACCGCGAATAATCGCGGCGGGAGGCAAGGATGCATTCGAGGAACCGACGCGAGGGATCATATTGTGGCCGCACACCGGCGGCCGACGGCGCCGTGCGGCGCAAGCACGTGCGCAGTCGCACCTGCCGCGGCCACCCGCCAGGCAGCGCCAGCGCCGCCCTGGAGGTGCTGTGCCGGCTGATCCGGCGCGTACCGCAATGAGCGCCTAGCCCGGCAGCGAACTGCCCAGCCGTGGTGGTGCCGGGCGGGCTGCCGGCCGCACGGGCGCGGCGCGGGCGGAGCGCTCGTCGCCGAGGGTGAAGCCTGCCACCGTCTGCGCCAGCAGGGCGGCCTGTTCCTGCATGGCCGCCGAAGCCGCCGCGGCCTGTTCGACCAGCGCCGCGTTCTGCTGCGTGACGGAATCCATTTCGCCGATGGCCTGGTTGATCTGCTCGATGCCGGCCGTCTGCTCGCTGCTGGCGGACGTGATCTCGCCGATGATGCGGTTGACCCGGTCGACGCTGTGGACGATTTCCGCCATCGTCTCGCCCGCCTGGGCCACGAGGCGGCTGCCGCTGGCCACCTTTTCCGTGGAACTGCCGATCAGCGTCTTGATCTCGCGCGCCGCCGCGGCCGAGCGCTGCGCCAGGTTGCGCACTTCCGATGCGACCACCGCGAAGCCACGCCCCTGTTCACCGGCGCGGGCCGCTTCCACGGCCGCGTTCAGCGCCAGGATGTTGGTCTGGAAGGCGATGCCGTCGATGACGCCCGTGATGTCGGCGATCTTGCCGGAGGCATCGTCGATGTCGTTCATCGTCGTTACCACCTCACGGATGACCTCGCCGCCGCGGGCCGCGACGGTCGCCGCCTGGTCGGCCATCTGGTTGGCCTGGCGGGCATTGTCGGCGTTCTGCTTGACGGTCGACGTCAGCTCCTCCATCGACGACGCCGTCTGTTCCAGTGCGCTGGCCTGCTGTTCCGTGCGGGCCGACAGGTCCAGGTTGCCCGACGCCACCTGCGCCGCCGCAGTGGCGATGGCGTCCGTGCCGCTGCGCACGGTGCCGACCGTGCGTGCCAGGCTCTCGTTCATGCTTTTCAGCGCCTGCAGCAGGCGCCCCGTTTCGTCCGTCGTGGTGACGTCGATGCGGCTGGTGAGATCGCCCGCGGCGACCGTATCGGCCACGTCGAGGGCGCGGCGCATCGGCCGCGTGATCGACAGCGTGCTCCACCAGGCGATCGCGGCGGCCAGTGCCAGCGCAATGGCGCCCAGCAGCCAGGACAGCAGGCGGGTTTCCTCGAACGTCGAGCGGGCGTCCGTTGCGGCCTGGGCACCGAGTTCGCGCTGGACCGTGGCCTGCTCGGCCGCCGCCGTCTTCAACGCGGCAAGGATGGGCCGCAGCTCGGCGGACAGGAAGGCGCGCGCCTGATCCGCTTCACCTGCCTGGATGTGCCGGATCAGGCGCTCCTGCCCGGCCAGGTAGCGGCTTGTTTCGGCGTTCATGCGTGCCAGCAGTTCGCGCGCCCTGGGGTTGCTCAGCGTCGCATCCAGATCGCGCAGGATGTCCTGCATCTGCTGGCGCGACACCTTGATCTGGTCCAGCTGACGCTGCCGGTCGGCGGCGTCGTCGTTCAGCATCATGTTGCGCAGTGCAATGGCGATGTCGTTCACCCGCATCTGAAACGCGCCAGTAGCTTCGATACGGGGGATGCGTTTTTCGACAATCTCCGTCGTGCCGGCGGCAACCCGGCCCAGCATGGCGTTGCTGAGGGCGATGGACAGCAGCAGCATCAGTCCGACAGCGCCGAACCCGAGGGCAAGGCGCCTGCCAATGTTCCAGTTTCCGATATGCATGAGTTCTCCCTGTTGTGGTCGCCGCACGACAACACGAGCCGGCTGCGGCACGCCCCGGCTGCCCCAATATGATGCATCGTCGGGCGCGACGATGGCGCATGGATCGGCAGAGCAGCTAAGTGGTTTCGCGTTCGCGTTGACTGGTGGTGGCGGCCGGGGTGCCGTGGCCCTGCTGCGGGGCATGCGCGGGCCGGTGCGCACGACCCATGGGCGTATCGTTGCGGCGCCGGTCGCCCAGGCGCAGCACGGGCACCAGCACGCATGGCGGTACGCCGCGCGCGTGCATGAAGCGCGCGGCCCGCAGCGGGCCGTATGCCGGAATCATCGCGGTGCCGATGTAGACGACGCGCGCCAGCCGCGTATCGGTGCGGCCGCCGCGGTCGGCGCTGTGCAGGGTGTCGGGAAACATGCGCGGGCCTGTGCCAGGTGGTCGCGTCAGCATACGGCCCGTTTATGACGCCTCGCTGACATCGGCCGCCGCCCGTTGTCGCCAGGCGGGCACGTCCACGCCTTTGATCAGCAGCCACAGGCAGAACGCGCTTTCACCGATGAACGACGGCACCAGGATGGCCGGAAACAGCATCGCATGCAGCGGCGGGAACAGCACCATGGCAAAGCTGTTGAGCAGGTAGCAGAGCCCGGCCAGCTGCATCAGCCAGCCGACGGCGGCAGGGAAGAAGCCGGAGCGGCGGATCAGGTAACCGGCGATCAGGCATTCGACGCCGAAGAACACCAGCGCCAGGCCGAATGCTCCCGCATGGGCCACGACCGACAGGTAGGCGGCCGCATACGCCTGCTGCGGGTCGGCGGTATGCAGGTAGGCCGCGCCCGACAGCGGTGTCAGCACGGCCTGCAGGTGCAGCGCGCTGACGCTTTCCACGGCCAGCGACACCAGCGCGAAAAACACGAGCAGCAGTGCAAGGTGGCGGCTGACGGGGCGCAGCAGCACGTACCATGCCATGGTCAGCCCCACGGCGCACAGCAGCAGAAGATATTGGCCGGCCACGCCCACGCGCCACAGGAATTCCGCCGCGAGGATGTTGTGCGCCGTTGCCACACTGTCGCCGGGTACGATCAGCGTATTGCGGATGCCGGCCTCGCCGAACAGGCCGATGGCGATGATAATGAGGTACAGGACGCCGGCCCAGCGGGCCCAGGTCTGGATCGGCGTGCCGTTCGACGGCGTGGACGGTTCGGATAAGAGCTGCGACAAGTGGTCTCCTCGGCAATGGCGGACAGGCGCGCGGTCATGAATAGCATCGCAGTGACCGAAAGTCTATTGTTTGTTGCAATGGGAGGGGAGATGGCACGCCGGTGCGGTCGCGCTGTTCAGGACAACAGTAACCAGGCGCAATAAACTTTCGTCATATAATCGGCTTCGTCCAAGGCGCCGGCATGCGGCGCCAGCCCAGCAATCGAGCGCTCAGCCGGCCAGCCGTCCGGGCGCCAGCACAGTGATCGATCCAACATGAGTTCATCCTCCCCGACCCGCCGCGCCGAGCGCGCACCCACCCGCCGCATCGCCACCGGCGTGCCGGGACTCGACGACATCCTGTGCGGCGGGCTGACGGCCGAACGCGTGTACCTCGTCGAAGGGACGCCCGGCACGGGCAAGACGACGCTCGGGCTGCAGTTCCTGCTCGACGGCGTGGCGCGCGGCGAGTCCGGCATGTACATCACGCTGTCCGAGACGGCCGACGAGCTCGATGCCGTGGCGCACAGCCACGGCTGGTCGATCGACGACATCCACGTCTTCGAACTGGCCAACGACGGGGCGCTGGACCCGGCGGTGATGCAGTCCGTGCTGCACTCGGCCGACGTGGAACTGGGCGAGACGACGCGCGGCGTCATGGAGCAGGTTGAAGCGGTCAAACCCTCCCGGGTCGTTTTCGACAGCCTGTCGGAGTTGCGCCTGCTGGCGCAGAACCCGCTGCGCTACCGCCATCAGATCCTGGCGCTCAAGCAATTCTTTTCGTCCCGCGCCTGCACGGTGCTGCTGCTGGACGACAAGTCCAGCCAGTCCGACCAGCACTTGCACAGCATTGCCCACGGGGTCATCAGCCTGGAGCAGATCGCCCAGGAATTCGGCCGCGAACGCCGGCGCGTCAACGTCATCAAGATGCGCGGCATCGCGTTCCGTGGCGGCTTCCACGATTACGTGCTGAACACGGGCGGCATCACGATGTTTCCGCGGCTGGTGGCGGCGGAGCACGTCGCGCGGTTCGAACCGGTGGTGCGCTCAACGGGTTCCGAAGGTCTCGATCGCCTGCTGGGTGGCGGCCTTGTCGCCGGCACCAATACGCTGTTCGTCGGCCCGGCGGGGGTCGGCAAGACCACCCTGACCGTGCGCTGCATGCTGGCCGCGCTGGAGCGGGGCGACAAGGCCGCGTTCTACCTGTTCGACGAAGGGCTGGGCACGTTTTACGCCCGCGCGCGCGCGCTGGGCATGGACCTGGCCGGCTATGTGGACAGCGGCGTGCTGACGGTGCGGCATGTCGACCCGGCCGAGCTGGCGCCCGGCCAGTTCGCCAGCATGCTGCAGCAGGCGGTCGAGCAGGTTGGCGTCACATTCATCGTCATCGACAGCCTGAACTCGTACCTGCAGGCGATGCCGGGCGAACATTACCTGCTGCTGCAGATGCGCGAGCTGCTCAGCTACCTGAATCAAAAGGGCGTCACGACGGCACTGGTGCTGGGCGAACACGGCATGGTGGGCGACGTCCGGCGCGACGTCGATCTCAGCTACCTGAGCGATGCGACGATCCTGCTGCGCTTCTTCGAGGCCGGCAGCGAACTGCGCCGCGCCATCACCGTCGTCAAGAGCCGCACGGAACACCATGCGATGACGATCCACGAAATGCGCCTGCATGCCGGCGGGGTCGAGATCGGCGCGCCGCTGCTGGGCTTCGAAGGCATCCTGACGGGGGTGGCATCGTATCGGGGCGATACCGTCCTGATGGATCTCGGTGACGATGGCGAACGCTAGCCGCACGGAGCAGCGCGTCCTCGTGCTGGCCCCGCTGGGCCGGGATGCCGAGGTGATCGCGGGCGTCGTCGGCCGCAGGGGGATCGCCTGCGAGGCGGTGGCGGATTTTGCGGCGCTGACGGCGGGCATCGCGGCCGGTGCCGCGGCGGCGATCGTCACCGAGGAGGCGCTGCTGCGCGCCGATACCGGCCCGCTGCTGGACTGGCTGCGGCTGCAGGAGCCCTGGTCGGATTTTCCGTTCGTCGTGCTGCTGGCGAAGCGGCTGGCGCCCGTTGAAGTGAGCGGTGGACCGCTGACGGCGCTGGGCAACGTCGTGCTGCTGGAGCGTCCGCTGAGCGCCGAAACGCTGGGCAGCGCGGCGGACTCGGCGTTGCGGGCGCGGCTGCGCCAGTACCAGGCGCGCGAAGTGCTGGTGGACCGCCAGGCCGTGTCCGCCGAACTGGCCGCGCTGAACGCCACGCTGGAAGCGCGCGTGGCGGAACGGACGGTGGCGCTGGCACAGGCCAACGACCGGCTGACGGCCGAAGTGATCGAGCGCGAGCGCGCCCAGCAGGCGATGGTGCAATACCAGAAGATGGAATCGCTGGGCCGGCTGACGGGCGGCGTGGCGCACGATTTCAACAACCTGCTCAATGTGGTGCAGGGCACGATGGAGCTGATCCTGATGATGACGCAGGACGAGGCCATCCGTGCCCGTGCCCGCACGGCCAAGGCGGCCTGCGAGCGGGGCGCCCGCCTCACGGCGCAACTGCTGGCGTTTGCCCGCAACCAGACGCTGGACCTGACGCCGCTGCGCGTCGACCGCCTGTTCGACGCCGTGCTGGGCATGACCCGGCCGCTGCTGGGCCGGTCGATCGAACTGCAGGCATCCGTGGCGCCGGACGTGGCCTGCGTGCTGGCGGACACGAGCCAGATGGAGATGGCGCTGCTGAACCTGGCGATCAATGCCCGCGACGCGATGCCGGAGGGCGGGCGCATCACGTTCCGCGCCACCCGCGAGGCGCCGCCGGCCGGCCTGCTGCCGCCGGGCGACTACGTGCGCATCGCCGTCATCGACAACGGCTCGGGCATGAGCCCGGAAGTGGCGGCCAAGGTGTTCGAGCCGTTCTTTACCACCAAGGGCGTCGGCAAGGGCACGGGCCTGGGGCTGAGCCAGGTTTACGGCATGGCGCACCAGTCGGGTGGCGCGGCGCAGGTGATGAGCCAGCCGGGGCAGGGCACGACGATCGACATCTGGCTGCCTGCGGCGGTGCAGGACGCGGCCCACGAGGACATGACGGCCTTGGCCGGCAGCGACCTGACGGGCGCGAAAGTGCTGCTGGTGGAGGACGACGATTTCGTGCGCGCCTGCATGGCGGACGCGCTGGTGACGCTGGGCTGCGACGTGGCGCAGGCCACCAGCGGCAGCGAGGGCCTGGCAGCCATCGAGCAGGAGCGGCCGGACGTGCTGCTGACGGATTACCTGATGCCCGGCATGACGGGCGCCGAGCTGGCCCGCACGGCGCGCGAGCGCTACCCGGACCTGCCCGTGGTCGTGGCGACGGGCTACGCCGACATGAGCGCCATCCAGGCCGCCGTCGGCGACGGCATGGTCCTGCGCAAGCCGTTCCAGCTGGCCGAGCTGGCCGCGGTTGTCCGGCGCTCGCTGCGGCGCGCCACCAGCGCCGGCTGACGCCGCCAGCTGCCATCGGGGTCAGACCCGCCGGGTCTGACCCCAGCCCTCCGTCGCGCTCCGACATCTACGCCATCGTCACTCCCTCACTGCGCCCAGTAATCCACGACCAGCGCCTTGCCCAGGCACGTCCCGAGCGTCTGCACGAACGCCTGGTGCACCGGATGGTTCAGATAAGTATCGCGGTCGGGGGCGCTGGCGAATGTCAGCGTGAAGCAGTGCGTAAAGCCGTCGTTCAGGTTCTCGGGGCTGACATTGGTGCCCCATTCATAGGCAACGACACCGGGGATGGCGTCTTTCAGCTTGCCGAAATCGGACACGACCTTCTCGATGGCGTCGCTTGGGGCATCGTCGCGGAACGAGAACAGGACAACGTGGCGCAGGGTGGTCTGGGCTGGCATGGGTGTCGGATAAATGGTTGAGGAACCATTATCTTAACGTCAGTCCCCAAACCGCGTGGGAAGGGTGTTCGTGCTGGTGCCTCGAGCCGGAATCGAACCGGCACGACCTTGCGGTCAACGGATTTTAAGTCCGGTGTGTCTACCAATTTCACCATCGAGGCACAGCCCGACATTATGACAGGTTCGGCGCCTTAGTTCCAGAGTCCGACGCCGTCTGCCCGGTTCTCCCGACGGGCGGGTCCGGGATCGCCCCCGCATTGGCCCCGCCACCGCGTTTGGTGTAGCATGCTGGACGGCACGCCCCTGGCGTGCCGCTTGCTTTATCGAGGGAACCCAAACAATGCAAATCAAGATCAACGACGTGCTGCGCGCGTACATCGAGCCGCTGACCGAGGCGGAACACGCGGCGCTGGAGCGCAGTCTGCTGGCCGAAGGCTGCCGCGACGCACTCGTGCTGTGGGACGACATCCTCGTCGACGGCCACAACCGCTATGCCATCTGCCAGCAGCACGGCATCCCGTTCAAGGTGATCCAGAACACGACATTCAAGAGCATGGAAGACGTCATGCTGTGGATGATCGACAACCACCTGGGCCGCCGCAGCGTGGGCGACTTCCAGCGCGGCGTGCTGGCGCTGCGCAAGAAGGATATCCTGGCGCAGCGCGCCGAAGCGGACGCGGCGCGGCTGAAGGCGGAGGATGCGGCGATCGCGCCGCCGGAATCGGACGCCGAGCCCGTGGCGGCGAAAGTGCGCACGTCGCGCGAGGACATCGCCCGCGCCGCGCGCCTGTCCACGAATACCATCAGCCAGATCGAAAAGATCCAGAAGACGGCCACGCCGGAGCTGGTCGAGGCCGTGCGTGCCGGCACCATCTCCATCAACGCCGCCGCCACCGTTGCCACGCTGGCACCCGAAGACCAGGTGCAGGCCGTCGCCGGCGGCAAGAAATTCCTGCAGCAGGCCGCCAAGGAAATCCGCGAGCAGCGTGCCGCGTCGCGTCCACCGAAGCCTGCCAAGCCGGCGCCATGGGAGGACGGGGGCGAGCCGCCATCGCTGCCGTCCGAACCGCTGACGGAAGTGGAACACCTGCGCGCCGAGGTGGCCCAGCTGAAGGAGCGCAATGCCACGTTGCGCGCCGAGAATGCCGAGCTGCGCGAGCGCATCGCCCAGCTGGTCGATGCATCCTGAACTGACGTAACCCCGCGCCGGCAAGCAGCGGCGCCATTGTGAGGAGCCCGTATGTCGAGAATGTCCCCCGCGCTGGCGCTGTGCGCCGTCCTGTCCGTCGCCGTCCCGCCCGCGATCTTGCCCGCCTTTGCGGCCGATACGCCGACGACGCTGTCGGCAACGGAAGTGCAGCGATTGCAGGCCGCCGCGAAGCGCGTGACGATCCTGCGCGACAAATGGGGCATTCCTCACGTTTACGGCAAGACGGATGCCGACGCCGTGTTCGGCATGCTGTACGCGCAGGCCGAGGACGACTTCAACAGAGTCGAACGCAATTTCATCACGGCGCTGGGCCGCACGGCCGAGGTGGATGGCGAAAAGGCGCTGTACGACGACCTGCGCATGAAGCTGTTCATCCGTCCGGACGAGCTGCAGGCCCAGTACAAGGCGAGCCCCGCCTGGCTGAAGAAGCTGATGGTGGCGTGGGCCGATGGCCTGAACTGGTACCTGCACACGCACCCGGACGTCAAGCCGGCGCTGCTGACGCATTTCGAGCCATGGATGGCACTGAGCTTCTCGGAAGGCAGCATCGGCGGCGATATCGAGGAGATCGACGTCAGGCAGCTGCAGCGCTTCTATGAAAACCTGCCGCAGCTGGCCGACGGCGGGGAAGGGCACCGTGTCGCCGGGCTGCGCGAGCCGGGCGGCTCGAACGGCTTTGCCATCGCGCCGAGCCTGTCGAAAAGCGGCCGGGCGCTGCTGATGATCAACCCGCACACGTCGTTCTACTTCCGTCCCGAGATCCACGTCAGCAGCGAACAGGGGCTGAGCGCTTATGGCGCCGTCACCTGGGGGCAGTTCTTCGTCTACCAGGGGTTCAACGACCGACTGGGGTGGATGCACACGTCCGGCGGCGGCGACGTCATCGACGAATTCGTCGAGACGGTAACGCAGCAGGACGGCAAGTACTTCTACAAATACGGCAACGAACAGCGCCCCGTGCGCGCCGTCGACATCCGGCTGCCGTACCGCACGGGCCTGGGCATGGCCGAGAAGACCGTCACCGCCTACTTCACCCATCACGGCCCCGTGGTGCGGCGCGAGGGCGGCAAGTGGGTGTCGGTGGCGCTGATGAACGATCCGCTGAAAGCGCTGCAGCAGTCGTTCCTGCGCACCAAGGCACGCAACTACAAGGCGTTCTGGCAGGCGATGGAGCTGCGCACGAATTCGTCGAACAACACCGTGTATGCGGATGCGGACGGCAATATCGCTTACTTCCACGGCAATTTCATCCCCGTGCGCGATCCCCGCTTCGATTACACGCAGCCGGTGGACGGCAGCGATCCGGCCACGGACTGGAAAGGCCTGCATGCGGTGAAGGACACGATCCACCTGTTCAATCCGAAGAACGGCTGGATCCAGAACACCAACAACTGGCCGTTCTCGGCCGCGGGCGAGTACAGCCCGAAGGCAAGCGACTATCCGGCGTACATGTCGATGAACCCGGAAAACGCCCGCGGCATCCATGCCGTGCGGGTGCTGAAGGACAAGAAGGATTTCACGCTGGATTCGCTGATCGCCAGCGCCTACGACAGCCGGCTGACGGCGTTCGAGCCGCTGCTGCCGCTGCTGCTGCAGGCATACGACGCCGCGCCGGCGGGCGACGTGCAGAAGGCGCGCCTGACGGAGCAGATCACGTTGCTGCGCGACTGGGACATGCGCTATTCGCTCAGGTCCGTGCCAACGTCGCTGGCCATCTACTGGCTGCAGCACCTGGTCAAGGTACACGGTCCGGCCGCGAAGGAGCAGAACATTCCCGTGCTCGACTACCTGGCCGCGCAGGTCACGCCGCGCCAGCGGCTGGAGGCGCTGGTGCAGGCATCGAACCGCCTGGAGAACGACTTCGGCACGTGGAAGACCCCGTGGGGCGACATCAACCGCTTCCAGAGGCTGACGGGCGACATCAAGCAGCCGTTCGATGACAGCAAGCCCAGCATTCCGGTACCGTACGCCTCGGGCAACTGGGGCTCGCTGGCCGCGTTCGGCATGACGTCGCCGCAGACGACGCGGCGCATCTACGGCGAGCGGGGCAACAGCTTTGTCGCCGCGGTCGAGTTCGGCCCGCGCATCCGCGCGAAAAGCATCCTGGCCGGCGGCCAGAGCGGCAATCCGGCATCGCCGCACTTCATGGACCAGGCGGAGATGTACGCGCGCGGCGAATTCAAGGACGTGCTGTTCTACAAGGACGACGTGCTGAAGCACCTGGAGCGGCAGTACCACCCTGGCGAGTGACGGCGCCGCGCAAGCGTTGCGGGCGCGCAAATTGACTGGCATTTTGCTATCCGTCCAGCCAGCCCCGGCGCACAATGATTGCATGCGCATGCAATCATTGTGCGCCGGGAGGGCCTCATGGCCGACGAGAGCACGACCAGCAGCGCGCCGGCAGCGGGCGACGGGGAGGACGGCACACCGCATGCCGACCTGCTGAAGCTGGAGGAATTCATCTTCGTGCGCGAGCTGTACGAGGTGTTCCTGCTGCTCGACCATATTTCCGGACGCTGGGACAAGGTGCTGCGCACCAACGGCTCGGACACGTCGCCCTCCATCATCCAGACCATCTGCGACATCGGCCTGGCACCTGCCACCGACCCGAAGACGCGGCTTCAGCAGGCCGTCGACCTGATGTGCGCGAAGGACACGCTGAATGCCATCGCGCGGCCCGCCACCGGGCTGACGGTGGCGTTTACGATCCTCGTCGTCGGCGAGGAGAATCGCCGCAAGCGGCTGAACAAGGTGCGCCGCGTGTGCCGCGACCTGTTCCATGGCGACACACCGTCCGAAGACAGGGCCGCGGGGCGCCGGGGCAGCGGCGGCGTCCTGTGGGACAAGCCCACCCGGGTCACGCTGGCGCGCTATGCGTATCCCGGGCTGATCGGCGTGGCGATCAAGTTCAATGTCCGGATGGGCCTGCTGGTGGGCTTCCTGCTGATGTCGCTGATGCTGACGTGCCTGCTGTCATGGCATGTGGCCGCCGGCAATGTCATCCTGGAGCACCTCGAAGGCCTGCAGACGCGGGCGCAGGAGGTGCGCAAGGAACTCAGCGAAGCCGAGCTGAAGTATGCGGCCGAGCAGCGGCTGCGCACGGCCGCCGGTGCGTCCAGACAGCCGGCGGCACCCGCGGCGGTGCGCTTCTGTTCGGTATTCGACGAGCGTGGCGCGCCGGCGTACCGAAGCACGGAGGAATACCAGTTGTGCGAACGCGACGCGGCCATCCGTGACGAGCGCCGCGCCACGCGCCAGAACCTGCGCCAGTGGCTGGCCCCATGGAAGGTCATCTACCAGATTCCCGGCGACGTGACACGCTGGGCGGGCGCCTGGCTCAGGCATTACATACCGCGGGCGCCGGAACCGCCCGTCGCGACGGACAGGCGCGGTACCGTGCCGCCGGCGGCGTCCGCCGACGATGGCCCGGTGCAGACAGCGGCACAGGCACAGAGCGTGCGCCGGCGCGGCCACGAGGAAATGGCCCGCATCGTCGTGCTGGTGGTAGGTACGGCCGTGCTGCCGCTGGCTTACGGCATGCTGGGCGCCGGTGCGGCCGTCGTACGGCGGCTGTGGGAGCGTATGCGCGAAAGCATGCTGTCGCCACGCGATTCCACGCTGGCATTGCTGCAACTGGCACTGGGCGGCACGATCGGCGCGTGCATCGCGCTGTTCATCAACCCGTCGGGCCCGGCCCCGGCGGACGAGCACGGCCTGCTGGGCAGCTGGGCGCTGAGCGGCTCGGCGCTGTCGTTTATCGCCGGGTTTGGCGTGGAAGGCGTGTTCCGGGCGCTGGAGGCGTTTGTGCACCGGGTGTTTGGCGTGCAGGACGCGCCGCCGAAACCGCCGGCGCAGGGCGGGGTCGGGTGATGGCCGGGATCGCGAAGCGCCGAAAAAAAACCGGGGTCAGTCCCCTGGGGGCGGCAGCGGCAAGCGCCGCGGCCAACACTTACCGGGGACAGACCCCAAGCCTAGATCGCGGCCAGCGCATTCTCCAGGTCGCGCCGCAGGTCCTCGATATGTTCGATGCCGACGGACAGTCGGATCAGCCCGTCGCCAATGCCCAGCTGCGCGCGCTGCGCCGGCGGGATCGTCGCGTGCGTCATCAGGGCCGGGTGCTCGATCAGGCTTTCGACGCCGCCCAGGCTTTCGGCCAGCGCGAACACCTCGCAGCGTTCCAGGAAGCGGCGGGCGCCGGCCAGGTCCGTATTCAGGTCGATCGAGATGATGCCGCCGAAGCCGTTCATCTGCTGGCGCGCCAGCGCGTGCTGCGGGTGCGATGCCAGGCCGGGGTAATACACCTTGCGCACCTTCGGCTCGCGCTCCAGCCATTGCGCCAGCTCCAGCGCACTGGCGCAGTGGCGCTCCATGCGGATGGCCAGCGTCTTGACGCCGCGCAGCGCCAGGAAACTGTCGAACGGGCCCAGGATGGCGCCGACGGAATTCTGCAGGAAGCCCAGCTGCTCGCGCCAGCCGGCTTGCCGCTCTTCGCCGCCGACGACGGCAATGCCGCCGATGATGTCCGAGTGGCCGTTCAGGTACTTGGTGGCGGAGTGCACGACGATGTCGAAGCCCAGTTCCAGCGGGCGCTGCACGATGGGGCTGGCAAACGTGTTGTCGGCCACGGCCAGGATGCCGCGCTGGCGGCAGATCAGCGCGATCGTGCGCAGGTCGGCCAGTTTCAGCATCGGGTTGGTCGGCGTTTCGATCCACACCATCTTCGTCTCAGGACGCAGCGCCGCCAGCAGGTTTTCCGGGTTCGTCAGGTCGGCATAGCTGAACTGGTGGCCGGCACTGCGGCGGCGCACGCGCTCGAACAGGCGGTAGGTGCCGCCATACATATCGTCGCCGGCGACGATGTGCGATCCCGCATCCAGCAGTTCCAGCACGGTGGAAATGGCCGCCAGGCCGGAGGCGAACGCATAGCCCTGCGCGCCGCCTTCGAGGTCGGCCACGCAGCGCTCCAGCGCCCAGCGCGTCGGATTGTGCGAGCGGCCGTAGTCGAGGCCCTTGTGGACGCCGGGGCTTTCCTGGACGAAGGTGGAAGTGGCATAGATCGGCGGCATGATGGCGCCGGTCGACGGGTCGGGGGTCTGGCCGGCGTGGATGACGCGGGTGGCAAGGTGATTGAATTTGGTGTCTGACATCAGCTGAGTGTCCTGCGCAGGTGGTTGAGAAGGTCGAAGCGGGTGATCAGGCCGTAGAACGTGCTGCCGTCGGCAACGACGGCCGTCAGGCCGCGGTCCAGGGTGCTGCGCAAGGCCTGCACGCTGGCCGTCGGCGGCAGCGTTTCCAGGCGCGCCGTCATGGTTGCGCCGACGAGGCTGGCGAAGTGGTCCGGCTGGTTTTCCACTTTCAGCAGCAGATCCGATTCGTCGAGTATGCCGACCAGGCGGCCGTGGTCGATGACGGGCAGTTGCGCCAGGTCGGCCGAACGCATGCGGTTGAACGCGACCAGCAGCGTGTCCGATGGCGCCACGCTGACGACTTCGCCGGCATCGTGGCGGCGGCCGATCAGGTCGCGCAGGTCGCCCGTGCGGGCGCGCTGGATCAGGCCCTGGTCGACCATCCAGCCGTCGTTGTAGACCTTCGACAGGTAGCGCGTGCCCGTGTCGCAGACAAACGTGGCCACTCTTTTTGGCGTGGTCTGCTCGCGGCAGTATTTCAGCGCCGCCGCCAGCAGGGTGCCGGTGGACGAGCCGCCCAGGATGCCCTCGGCGCGCAGCAGGGCGCGCGCGCTGTCGAAGCTTTCCTGGTCCGTGATCGTGTACGCATGGCGCACGCCCGAGAAATCCGCGATCGAGGGAATGAAATCCTCACCGATGCCTTCCACGGCCCACGAGCCGCTGGTGTCGGCCACCTTGCCCGTGTTGACGTACTCCGTCAGGATCGAGCCCTTCGGATCGGCCAGCACGAAGGCCAGGTCGGGGTTGGCGCGGGCGAAGTACCGCGTCAGGCCGGACAGCGTGCCGGACGAGCCGACGCCGACGACGATCGCGTCGAGGTCGTGGCCCGACTGCTCCCACAGCTCCGGCCCCGTCGTCGTCTCGTGCGCCAGCGGGTTGGCGGGGTTGTTGAACTGGTCCGCGAAGAACGCGCCGGGCAGGTCGGCGGCGATGCGGGCCGCCACGTCCTGGTAGTAGTCGGGGTGGCCCTTGCCGACGTCGGAACGGGTGATGTGGATTTCCGCGCCCAGCGCTTTCAGGTGCAGCACTTTTTCGGTGGCCATCTTGTCGGGCACGACGAGGATGACGCGGTAGCCCTTGATGCGGCCGACCAGCGCCAGGCCCAGGCCGGTGTTGCCGGCGGTGGCCTCGACAATCACGCCGCCGGGCTTCAGGCGGCCGTCGCGCTCGGCGGCTTCGATGATGGACAGGCCGATGCGGTCCTTGATCGAACCGCCGGGATTCTGCGATTCCAACTTCAGGAACAGCTGGCAGGGGCCCGTGTCGAGCCGGGTCACTTCGACCAGCGGTGTATTGCCGATCAGGCCATACAGCGCTGCGGGGGTGGTGCTGTGCATACGGTCTCCTTGAGTGAACGGGACGGGGCGATTGTGTCGCCGCGGCCGAGGGGCGCATTGTCGGATGGACAAGGCCGCGCCCGAAGGAATTTTTTCGACTATCGGTATGACAAAAAGCGTTATGGCGACGACCAGTATGCACCCGAAAGCGGCCGGCCGTCACCTGGCAGTTCCGCACGCCGCCGCCTTATAATGTGCGATTCACCCCTCGAATCAACTGGTCAAGTGGCAAAACTCTATTTCCGTTATTCCGCGATGAACGCGGGCAAGTCGACCGCCATGCTGCAGGTCGCGCACAATTATGAAGAACAGGGCCAGCAGGTGCGCCTGTTCACGGCCGCCATCGACGACCGCTTCGGCGTCGGCAAGATCACGTCGCGCCTGGGCCTGCAGCGCGACGTCGAGACGTTCGACGCCAACACGAACTTCCTCGAACTGCCCCGCGTGGCTTGCGTGCTGGTGGACGAGGCGCAGTTTCTTTCCGTGGACCAGGTGCAGCAGCTGCACCAGCTGGCGCAGGTGCAGGGCGTGCCCGTCATCTGCTACGGCCTGCGCACGGACTTCCGCGGCGAGCCGTTCCCCGGCTCCATCTACCTGCTGGCGCTGGCGGACGATATCGAGGAACTGAAGAACATCTGCTCGTGCGGCAAGAAGGCAACGATGAACGTGCGGGTGGACGAGGAGGGACGCCGCATCCGCGAGGGTGAGCAGATCAGTATTGGCGGGAACGAGCGCTACCGGCAAGCTTGCGGGCGGTGTTTCTACACCACCTGACCTGAGCGCGAGGGGGCGGCTGCCCCCTCGACGTCAGCCGTACGGCGTGTAGGGGATGCCGTTACCGATCAGGCTGGCGACTTGCGCCTGGTTTTCCGGGCTCTCGCTGAACGTGGTCAGCACATCGGCGCGCGACGCGCCATGGTCCAGCGTGCCGACGTGGAAGGCGAAGCCGCCGGCGTCGCCGTCGCGGTGCAGCACGTTGTGGTACAGGCTGTCTACGAACTCGGCGTTGGTCTGGCTGCCGTAGCGCTCCACGTATTCCTTACTGGTCAGGAAGTTCTGCGCCACGTCGTCCAGGCTCAGGCCTTTCTGCTGCTGGTACAGCCAGTAGCCCAGGCCACCCTTGTCCGGCGCGCGGTCGAAGGCGGCCTGGTACAGGCGCCAGGCCTGGCCCAGCTGGCCGTTTTGCGAGAAGGTAACGATGTCGTCACTTTGCGTGAACATCACGCGTTCGAGATCCATGTATTTGAACGACTGCCCGCGACCCGCGGCGACCGTCTGGTGCCCGTCGCGCGTGAACGTGAAGTCCTCGAGTTTGCCGTCCAGAATGGCGGTGTCGTTGTCGCCCGGGCCGGAGGCGTAAGGCCACGCCACTGCACCGCCGTCCGACGTTGTCGTCAGCTGCAGCGATGTCGTCCTGATCAGGGCGAAAACAGCATTGCCGCTCAGGTCAGTCACGGCAGCGTCGTTGACGCGCAAGGTGTACGACGACGGCAGCAGGACATGACCCGGATCGATGACGATGCTGCTTCCGGCCACCGTCATGCCGCCGCTGTACTTGTCCCATGTGCCTTGTACCTTGCCGTCGTAGTCGAGCAGCTCGACTGTGCCACTGCCGAGCTTCACGGGCTCGCTAAACGTCAATGTCAGTACGCCATCGACAGTGCCCGTCACACCGCGTATTTGCGGTCCGGTGGTATCGGCCGCCGTCGTGGTGACGTGATACCCCACGGGTGACGCCAACGGGGTATCGATATCTGCCCGGACGCCAATGGAAAGGAACCCGGTTTTTTCGGCCAGCACGTTGATTACCAGTGCACCGTTGTCCAGATAGGGAGTAGGCCCCACGGACGACGACGCCGTTGCGCGCCAGAGGCCGACTTTCGGAGGCAATACGCCACTGTCGGCGGCAACGCGGACCGTGTAGGTCAACCCCGCGACGGCGGCAAACGTAAAATACTCGCTGTCGCCGGCGTAATCGAGGCGCGCACCGGCGCTGCCCCCGGCCGGGACGACGATGCTGGGAGCATCGTCGGCGTAGTCATCGGGGGGGAGCTGACGGATGTTGCCGGTCATGCTGACGTGGTATTTCACGGGCTCGGCAAGTGCGTCGCGCGGTTCCGTGTCCACCTTGACGAAATAGTCCTTAGTTTCGTCCGCCACCAGGTTCAGTACCAGCGCATCGCCATCCCGGGCATAGGAGACCTTCGCCCAGCCATACTGCCCTGTCATTCGCAGGTCGGCGCCGGGCGGCAGCTCGCCATTGTCGGCAGTCAGCCGAACCTGATACGTCGATCCCATCGTCGCCGAAATGCGAAAGTACTCCTCGTCGCCACTGTAATCGATCCGCGCGCCAATGTTGCTGCCTGCCGTCAGGGTGATGGCGCCAGAGGTGTCGTTCAGGTGATCGTCCTCGAGGCGGCGCACCCCCACCGTGTAGTCGACAGGATGGTCGCTCTTGACCCACAGGTAGAAGTCGTCCTTGTCGACCCAGCTGTACGGTGTCGATAGCGAGCCGCCATTCGTGTTATTGCTGTCGTTGGAATACATGATGTACGGCAGGCCGCCGGTTCTGCCGTAAACATAGATCTTCGGCTCGGTACCGTCCGTGGCGGTGGCGCTGAAGAGATAGGCGCCGCCAGGCTGGAGATTCAGGTGGAACCAGTCTTCATCGGATGGCGAATCGATGTGGCCGCGCACGGTGCCATTGATGGGCAGCGTGCCGGTAGTGGTGATGTCGCCTGGGTAGTCGTCTGCCATGTTTGGTACCGGATAAATTGATAACCAGACAGTATACCTGATCCTTGATGCCAAAAAGTCACCAATGTTCACGCATGGCAAAGGTTTTTTGTCGATATGTGCGCAGAAGCCGCTCTGCCGGCACGCCGGACTCGCGCTTTAATAACCCCTTAAGGCTGTCCCTAGACACTCCTAACCTGCCCGGACCGCGCTGGCCTTCTCGCTGTGCGTTTCTTCTGTAGAATAGGTCCGGCACCGTGTCGCGACGGGCCGGCTTCGATGCCGGTACCGTCGGCGGATCGTTATTTAAGTTTTCCGGAGTACGCCGATGAAGAAGCAAATGCTGTTGGCCGCGATGTCGCTGGCAATCCTGTCCGCCTATGCGGGCGCCGCCCCTACCGACAAGACGGCCGATGCCCCCTTGAAGCCGGCTGCGCAGCAGACGCAGGCCGCCGTGTGGGCGTCGCGCGTGCTGTCGCGCTATCACTACAAGGCCACGCCGCTGGACGATGCGATGTCGGAGAAGATCTTCGACCGCTACTTCAAGTCGCTGGACGCCGAGAAGCTGTTCTTCGTGCAGGCCGACCTGGACAAATACGCGGACGCCAAGCAGAAGCTCGACGACGCCATCGTCGGCGAAAACCTGCAGCTGCCATTCAATATCTACAACCTTTACCAGCAGCGCTTCGCCGAGCGCATCGCTTATGCTAGAGAGCTACTGAAGACCAAACCGGATTTCACGCTGGACGAGAGCTATCAGTACGACCGCGAGAAGGCCGAGTGGGCGAGGGACGATGCCGAGGTCAAGGACCTGTGGCGCAAGCGCGTCAAGAACGACTGGCTGCGCCTGAAGCTGGCCGGCAAGGACGACAAGGCCATCCGCGACATGCTGGACAAGCGCTACGCCAACTACATGAGCCGCTCGCGCAAGCTGAACAATGAAGACGTGTTCCAGATCTTCATGAACGCCTACGCCATGTCGATCGAGCCGCACACGAATTACCTGGGGCCGCGCGCCTCCGAGCAGTTCGACATCCAGATGCGCCTGTCGCTGGAAGGCATCGGCGCCGTGCTGCAGACGCGCGAGGACTACACCGTCATCCGCGAAGTGGTGGCGGGCAGCCCGGCCGGCATGTCCGGCAAGGTCAAGGTGGGCGACCGCATCATGGCCGTGGGCCAGGGCGACAACGGTCCGCTGACCGACGTGCTGGGCTGGCGCATCGACGATGTCGTCGCGCTGATCCGCGGTCCGAAGGATTCGACAGTGCGCCTGCAGATGCTGCCGGCCGATGCGGGACCGGACGGCAAGCCCGTGACGATCGCGCTGACGCGCAAGAAGATCAGCATGGAAGAGCAGTCGGCCAAGAAATCCATCATGGAAGTGCGCGATGGCGGCGTCAAGCGCCGTGTCGGCGTGATTTCGCTGCCGACGTTCTATATGGACTTCGAGGCACGCCGCAAGGGCGACAAGGACTTCAAGAGCGCCACGCGCGACGTGGCCCGCCTGCTGGCCGAGCTGAAGAAGGAAAAAGTCGACAACGTGCTGATCGACCTGCGCAACAACGGCGGCGGCTCGCTGACGGAGGCGGTCGAGCTGACCGGCCTGTTCATCGACCGCGGACCCGTGGTGCAGCAGCGCAGCGCCGAAGGCAAGGTCGAAGTCGAGAACGACACCGTGCCGGGCCTGGCGTGGGACGGTCCTGTCGGCGTGCTGATCAATCGCGGTTCGGCGTCGGCGTCGGAGATCTTCGCCGCCGCGATGCAGGATTACGGCCGCGGCATCATCATCGGCGAGCCAAGCTTCGGCAAGGGCACCGTGCAGACGCTGATCAACCTGGACCGCTTCGGCCAGGGCGACAAGGCGCGCCTGGGCGAACTGAAAATGACGATCGCGCAGTTCTTCCGCATCAACGGCGGCACCACGCAGCTGCGCGGCGTAACGCCGGACATCAAGCTGCCGACGATTGCCGATGCCGACAATTTCGGCGAGTCGAGCTACGACAACGCGCTGCCGTACACGGTGATCAAGCCGGCCGTCTACATCCCGGCGGGCGAGGTCAAGGACATCGTGCCGCTGCTGGACAAGAAGCACCAGGCGCGCGTGGCGAAGGACAAGGACTTCCAGTACCTCGTGGACGATATCAACTACGTCAAGAAGCAGCGCAAGGAAAACATGATCTCGCTGAACGAGACGGCGCGCCGCAAGGAACGCGACCAGCAGGAAGCCCGCGCCAAGCTGCGCGAGGCGCGCCTGACGGCCGCGCCGTCGCCGGACGATCCGATCCTCGTGCCCGATCCGAAGGAAGGCCTGAAGCAGGCGGTGTCGGCCAAGCCGGCCGGCGCCAAGGCGGCCAAGCAGGCAGCGGCAGTGAAGGGCGCGAGCCGGACCGACGACGGCCTGCAGGGCGACGAGCGCTCGCTGGCGGCGGAACTGGAAGCGGAAAAAGCGGCCAAGAACGCCAAGGACGTGCTGCTCAACGAAGCAGTACACATCCTGGCCGACGAAGTGGCGCTGCTGAAAACCGACACGCGGCTGGCATCGCGGGTGCTGCCGTACACGCCGGACCGTTAAGCGTTCAACATCATTCGCGCCCACGGGGCGACCCCATCAGCACTTGGAGGACCACCCGGTCCTCCTTTTTTTTATTTCAACGCGGGGTCAGGTCCGACATTCGGACACGAGCCCGGCTTCAGGGGGCTGGAAATGTCCGAATGTCGGACCTGACCCCGTGTTATGCGCCAGAAAGATATCTAGTATCACTACAATAAAGTAGCGCTATTTGTCGCGGCGCAGCATACTGCACCTGTCTCCTCTATTCTCCTCCAAGGAAATAGATTCAGCCCGCCGGTCTCCGGTGGGCTTTTTTTTTGCGCTCCCGTTCTGGCGGGCGAGTAAACGTCGGGGACAGGCACCGTTATCGGGGCCTCCCGGCCCCGATAACGGTGCCTGTCCCCAGCCATTCAAACGTGCGCAGGCTGTCTTGTCATGCCGTTAAGATGGCAACTCGAATGTAGTCGAGTTTCATCGGGAGACACCATGCAAGACCAGCCAACCGGGCAGCCGCCCGAGGAAGCCATTTCACGCCGCGAGTTTCTCGCCTTTGCCGGCGCCAGCGCCGCAACCGCTGGGACACCCGCTTCCGGCCAGCACAACGGCACGCCCGTCAAGCCGCTCGGACCACAGGGCGTGCCGATCGTCGTCAACGGCGTCGAACATAAGATGGATGTCGACGTGCGCACGACCTTGCTGGACTACCTGCGTGACCACCTGCACTTGACGGGCACGAAGAAAGGCTGCGACCACGGCCAATGCGGCGCCTGCACCGTGCACGTCAATGGCCAGCGCATCAATGCGTGCCTGACCCTGGCGCTGGCGCACGAAGGCGACGAAGTGACCACCATCGAAGGCCTGGGCGCGCCGGAACGGCTGCACCCGATGCAGGCGGCGTTTGTCGAGCATGACGGTTTCCAGTGCGGCTACTGTACGGCGGGGCAGATCATGTCCGCCACCGCGCTGCTGAACGAACCATGCGGCCCGCTTGATGCCGACGTGCGCGAATGTATGAGTGGCAACCTGTGCCGCTGCGGCGCCTATTCACATATCGTCGCCGCCATCCAGCAGGTGCGCAAAGGTGGCAACGAATGAAGACGTTCGCATTGCAACGCAGCGAATCCGTCGAGCAGGCGATCGCCATGGCCGCGCGCTCGCCGACGGCCCAGCAGGGCGCCACCGTACGCTTCCTCGCCGGCGGCACGACGCTGCTGGACCTGATGAAACTGAACGTCGAGCAGCCGGACGAAGTGGTGCAACTGCGCCGCCTCGGTCTCGACACCATCGAAACGCAGCCCGACGGCGGCGTGCGCATCGGCGCGCTCGTCACCAATTCGGCGCTGGCGCACGATCCGCTCATCGTCGCCCGCTACCAAGTGCTGAGCGAAGCGCTGCTGTCCGGCGCCTCCGTCCAGCTGCGCAATATGGCGACGACCGGCGGCAACCTGCTGCAGCGCACCCGCTGCGTCTACTTCCGCGACACGACGATGGCGTGCAACAAGCGCGTGCCGGGCAGCGGCTGTGCCGCGCAGGGCGGCTACCATCGCAACCTGGCCGTGCTGGGCACCAGTGAGCACTGCATCGCCAGCAATCCGTCCGACATGAACGTCGCGCTGATGGCGCTCGATGCCACCATCTACGTGACGGGCCATGACGGCACGCGCGCCATCCCCATCCGCGATTTCTTCCTGCTGCCTGGCGCCACGCCGCACCTGGAAACAGTGCTGGCGCCGGGTGATCTGATCACCCACGTGACCTTGCCACCGCTGCCGGCCGGCACGCGTTCGACGTACCTGAAGCTGCGCGATCGCGCTACGTACGAATTCGCCCTGGCGTCCAGCGCCGTCGTCTTCACCCCGGGCGAAGGCGGCATCGGGCGCGTCGCCATCGCCCTTGGCGGCGTCGGCACGATCCCGTGGCGTGCACCCGAAGCCGAAGCGGTGCTGACGGGCCAGGCGGCCACGATGGAAAACTTCCGGGCCGCCGCCGCGGCGGCACTGCGCGACGCGCGCGGCCACGGCGAGAACGACTTCAAGATCGAACTGGCGCGGCGCTGCCTCGTGCATGCGCTGCAGACCGTCAGCAAAGGAGGGCAGCCTTGAGCGCCAATATCATCGGCACGCCGCTGCCGCGCATCGATGGGCCGAAGAAGGTCAGCGGCCATGCCCACTACACGGCCGACCGCCACTTTCCCGGCATGCTGGTGGGCGTGCCGGTCTGCGCCACGATCGGCCGCGGTCACGTCAAGGGCATCGACAGCGCCGCGGCCAGCGCGATGCCGGGCGTGCGCGCCATCTACACGCACGAGAACTTCGGCACGCTGCACCGGCTGCCGGAGGACAGCAAGCTGCGTATCGACGAACGCCGCCCGCCGCTGCAGGACAACGAAGTGCGCTACTACGGCCAGTACGTGGCGCTGGTGCTGGCCGACACGTTCGAGCAGGCCAGCGCGGCTGCCGCCGCCGTCAACGTGACCTACGCGCCGGCAACGGCGGACGTGTCGCCGGTCCGTGCACCGGACGAGCCGCCCGAACCCGACACGGAGCGTGGCGACCCGGATGCCGCGTTCGCGCAGGCGCCCGTGCAGGTGGACGAGTGGTACGGCACGCCACCCGAGACACACAACCCCATCGAGCTGCACGCCTCCGTGGCCAACTGGCAGGACGGCGCGCTGACCTTGTACGAGACGACGCAGGCCATCGTCAACCACCGCGCCGTCGTCGCGACGATGCTGGGCGTGCCGCTGGCGCAGGTGCGCGTGGTGACCCAATACCTGGGCGGCGGCTTCGGCGGCAAGCTGTGGCCGTGGCACCATTCGCTGCTGGCCGCGCAGGCGGGGCGTCTGGCCGGGCGGCCCGTAAAGCTGGTGATCTCGCGCCAGATGATGTTCCGGAACGTGGGCCACCGCGCCGAGACGCGCCAGCGCGTGCGCCTGGGCGCGCAGCCGGACGGCCGCCTGGTCTCGCAGCGGCACGACTACCTGTGGCATATCGCGCGCGGCGAGGAAAACGAGGAGAACTGCGGCGAGGCGACGGGCTACCTGTACAGCACGCCGCACCTGCGCGTGGCCGGTGGCGCCAGCGCCCGTGACGTCGGCCCGAACACGTCGATGCGCGGCCCCGGCGCCGTGCCGGGCCTGTTCGCGCTGGAATCGGCAATGGACGAACTGGCGGTCCGCCTGCAGATGGACCCCGTCGCGCTGCGGCTGGCGAACGAGCCGGGACACGACGAGATGGAGGACGTGCCGTTCTCGTCGCGCCACCTGCGCGAATGCCTGCAACTGGGCGCCGACAGATTCGGCTGGGCGCGCCGTAATCCGCTCATCGGCTCGATGCGCGACGGCGACACGATCCTCGGTTGGGGCATGGCAGCGGCCAGCTGGATGGCCAAGCGCCGGCCGGCCGAGGTGAAGGTGCTGCTGACGGACGATGGCGGCGTGACGGTGCAATGCGCCACGCAGGACATCGGCACGGGCACGTACACCGTTCTGGCGCAGATGGCGGCGCGGGCGACGGGTGTGGACGTGTCGCGCGTCAAAGTGGAGATCGGCGACACGGCGCTGCCGCCGGGCCCCTGGTCGGGCGGGTCGATGGCGACGGCTTCGCTGATTCCGGCGGTGGAAGCGGCGGCGCGCGGCGCCGTGCGCCAGTTGCTGGAGCGGGCTGCCGCGGCGGGCGAATCGCCGTTTGCCGGCACGGCGCCGGCGCTGCTGGCATTCACCAACGGTGCCGTCACGCGCGGCGACGGCGGCGGCGCCGTGCCGTTCGGCGACCTGCTGCGGCGCATTGGCGCCGGTACCATCGTCGGCAACGGCGATTCCCCGGCCAGCTCCGAGGACGCGCATGCGAAGGATGTGTCGATCCATTCGTATGGCTGCCATTTCGTCGAGGTGGCGTGGCAGCCGGCGATTGCCCGGCTGGCGGTGCGCCGGGTCGTCACCGTCATCGACGCCGGCACGATCCTCAATCCGAAAACGGGCCGCAACCAGATCGAAGGCGCCGTCCACATGGGCGTGGGCATGGCGCTGTTCGAGGAAACGTATTACGACCGCCGCAACGGCGCGCCCGTCAACGCCAACCTGGCCGATTATGTGCTGGTCACGCACGCGGACGCGCCGCAGGTCGACGTGACGTTCCTGCCGTATCCGGACAAGGCGCTGAACGAATATGGCGCGCGCGGCATCGGCGAGATCGGCCTGGCCGGCGTGGCGCCCGCCATCACGGCCGCGGTCTATCACGCCACGGGCATTCGGGTGCGCGACCTCCCCGTGAAACTGGAAGACCTGCTGGTCGCACAGGAGAACACATGAGCGAAATTCGGAGCGAGATTCGGAGCGAAATTCCCTACATCGAAATGAACGACGGCCACCGCATCCCGCAGCTGGGACTGGGCGTGTGGCAGGACGACGATGCGCAGGCGGCGGCTTCCGTGCGCTGCGCGCTGCAGGCAGGCTACCGGCTGATCGACACGGCGTCCGCCTACGGCAACGAGGCGGGCGTGGGGCAGGGCGTGCGCGAGTCGGGCCTGACCCGTGCCGACGTTTTCGTCACGACCAAGATCTGGAACGACGCGCAGGGTTACCAGGAGGCGCAGGATGCGCTGCGCGCCAGCCTGGAACGGCTCGGGCTCGATTACGTCGACCTGCTGCTGATTCACTGGCCCATTCCGAAGCTGGACAAATATGTCGAGACATGGCGCGCGCTGATCCACCTGCGCGAGCAGGGGCTGGCACGTTCCATCGGCGTATCGAACTTCCGCGGCGACGAGCTGCAGCGGCTCTTTGCCGAGACACACCAGCTGCCGGCCGTGAACCAGATCGAGCTGCATCCGTGGCTGCAGCAGGGCGAACTGCGCACGGCCAACGCGGCGCTGGGCGTGCGCACGCAGGCCTGGAGTCCGCTGGGGCAGGGCAAGGCACTGCTCGACCCCGTGATCGCCCGGCTGGCGGAAAAATACGGGCGCGAACCGGCGCAGATCATCCTGCGCTGGCACGTGCAGCAGGGCGTGCTGGCGATCCCGAAGTCGTCCAACCCGGACCGCATCCGCGGCAACGCGCAGGTCTTCGACTTTGCGCTGGACGACGATGACATGAGCGCGCTGGCGCAGCTCGACCGCGGCGAGCGGGTGGGGCCCCATCCCGACACCTTCGGACTTTAGAAAGTCCGCCGACAAGCGCTTCGGGACCCGCGACCGTGATGCCGCTGGGGACTGGCTCCGCTGGGCCTCCGGGCCCAGGGGTGCCTGTCCCCGACCTTTTGTTCGATGTCGCACGGCAGCCTGTGGACCGCGTTCGCCCTGTCCGCGTCCGTGAATAGACGTCGGGGACTGGCTCCTCTTCGGGCGTGCGCCCGAAGAGGAGCCAGTCCCCAAAGCCGGTTCTCGGTCAGCGCGCCTGATGCGGCGCCGCGCGGCCCGGCAGCGGTGCCAGCGCCTTCGCCTGCTCCAGGTCGATCCCGGCCGCCTCGGCCACGCGCCGGCCGTAGTCCTCGTCGCAGTGCCAGAAGTGCCAGACCATGCGCAGCGCGATCTGTTCGGGGCACTGGCGCATGTCGTCGCCCAGGTTCCTGATCAGTTCATCGCGCTCCCACGGTTCGAACGTGCGGTAACGGTCGCCGGCCTGGCGGTAGTCGTCCAGCGTGCGCGACGTCTGGTAGCGGCCCAGCGCGCCCTCGACCCACTGGCGATACTCTTTGGCCGGCTTGTCCGCCTCGCGCAGGCCGCCAAGGCCGCTCGGCTCGTAGTTGATATGCTTGTTCTCGCCGCCGTCGTCGACGTAATAGGCCATCTGGCCGTCGCGCTGGTTGGTGCGCGCGCGGGCCGCTTCCTGCGGCGCGTTGATCGGCAGCTGCAGGTAGTTGGGACCGACGCGGTAACGCTGCGTGTCCGAGTACGACAAGGTGCGGCCCTGCAGCATCTTGTCATCCGAGAAGTCGACACCGTCGACCAGCACGCCCGTGCCGAAGGCCGACTGCTCCGTCTCGGCAAAGAAATTGTCGGGATTCCTGTTCAGCACCATGCGGCCCACGGGCAGCAGCGGGAACTGGTCTTCCGGCCAGCGCTTGGTGTCGTCCAGCGGATCGAAGTCCAGCTCGGGATGGTCGTCGTCGCTCATGAGCTGCACGCAGAATTCCCATTCCGGGTAGTCGCCCCGTTCGATGGCGTCGTACAGGTCCTTCGTCGCGTGGCCGGTGTCCGTTGCCTGGATCGCCGCGGCCTGCTCCGCCGTCAGGTTGCGCACGCCCTGTTTTGGCTGCCAGTGGAACTTCACCAGATGGGCCACGCCTTCATCGTTCACCAGCTTGTACGTATTCACGCCGGAGCCTTCCATCTCGCGATAGTTGGCCGGGATGCCCCACGGGCTCTTCACCCACGTGACCATGTGCAGCGCTTCCGGCGACTGCGAGACGAAATCGTAGAAGCGCCACGGTTCCTGGCGGTTCGTCACGGGGTCGGGCTTGAAGGCGTGGATCATGTCCGGGAACTTGATGGCGTCGCGGATGAAGAAGACCTTCAGGTTGTTGCCGACGAGGTCCCAGTTGCCTTCCACGGTCTTCAGCTTGACGGCAAAGCCGCGCGGGTCGCGCGCCGTCTCGGGCGAATCCTTGGCGCCGATGACGGTCGAGAAGCGCACGAACACGGGCGTCTGCACGCCCGTTTCGTTGAGTACGCGGGCACGCGTGTATTTGCTCGCGGGTTCGTTGCCGATCTTGCCGTAGGCTTCGAAATAGCCGTGCGCGCCGGCGCCGCGCGCATGCACGACGCGCTCGGGAATCCGCTCGCGGTCGAAGTGCGTGATCTTTTCGATGAACTGGTAGTTCTCCAGCGTGGCCGGACCCCGTTCCCCCACCGAGCGCAGCGACTGGTTGTCGCGCACCGGGTGACCCTGGCGGGTCGTCAGGACCGGGCGCGCAGCGCTGTCCTGAGGCTGTGCGTCCTGCGGCTGTTCGTTCTGCTGTCTTGGCTTGTCGCTCATGTGGCTGTCCTCTCAAAATGCAGTAGCGGGGAGTGCGCCGCGGGCGCGGCGCGCGTCGGACGATTCTAGCGTCGGCATGGCGACTGCGGCGTCCGCGACGACAGGCCCGGAGCCTGCCAGTAAGGCGCGGTCGGCATGGCCGGGTTACTGCTGGTGTCAGTGCCGCCCGTTCTGCTAAGCTTGCGGTTTATGCAATTCAATGACAGGCGCAAGTGAATCGTAAGCTCATCATCGGAGCGCTGGCGGGTGCCGGCGTCCTCGCGGCCGGGACCGCGCTGCTGCTCACCCGGCAGGCGCCGACCGCCGACACCACCACGACGACCATGACCACCGCGGCCGTGCTGACGCCGCGCCAGGACCGCACCGAACGCTTCTGGGCCGCGCGCGTGACGCCGCTGGCGGGCGGCGGCAGTGCCGGCTTCGCGGACGGTCCCGCGGCCGCGGCCCGCTTCAGCGATCCGTTCGGCGTGGCCGTCGATCCGCGCGGTACCGTGTTTCTCGCGGATGCCGGCGACAACAACCGCATCCGCCGCATCGCGCCGGACGGCACCGTCAGCACGCTCGCAGGCGGCAGCGAAGGGTTGCGGGACGGCCGCGGCGCGCAGGCCGCATTCAACACGCCGTCCGCGATCGCGCTCGACCACCTGGGCAACCTGTACGTGGCGGACACGGGCAACCACGCGATCCGCCGCATCGCGCCCGACGGCATGGTCACTACATTGGCCGGCAACGGCCAGCCGGGCGACGCCGACGGCAAGGGTGCGCAGGCGCGCTTCAACGGCCCGGTCGGCGTGGCGGTGGACGACGCCGGCGTCGTCTATGTCGCCGACACGTACAACGACCGCATCCGCCGCATCGCGCCCGACGGCACCGTCACCACGCTGGCCGGTGGCGCCCGGCCCGGCGATGCGGACGGTGTCGGAACCGCAGCCGCTTTCGACACGCCTTCCGGCATTGCCGTCACGCCGGACGGCACGCTGTTCGTGGCCGACACGGGCAATGAGGCCATCCGCCGCATCGGCACCGACGGTGTCGTGACGACCGTCGCCGTGCCGCCCGAAGGCGAACGCCGCCCCGCGCTGCGCCGGCCCACGGCGGTCGCCGCCACCCGTGACGGTTATGTGTACTTCACCTCGGCCAGCGGCCGCATCCTGCAACTGGCCCCGGATGGCGAATACCGTCCGCTGGGCGACGTGGACCAGAAGATCGAGCCGGGCTACGGCAGCGACGGCACCGTGCAGCTGTACGCGCCGCGCGGCCTGGCCGTGCAGGCCGATGGCGCCCTGGTGGTGGCGGAGGGACTGGGCCTGCGCGTGGTGCGGCTGGCCACGGCGCGGGGCAAGCCGGCCGTCGTCGCCACGACCAGCGCGGCCGTCGTTACCGCGCCGGCAGCAAAGCCGCAACGCATGCTGTGGCCCGTGCTGCCGCAGGACGCGCCGCACGAGGTGGTGGGCCTGATGGGCGAGGTGCGCGGCAATTTCGATGGCGAGAGCCGCGACCATTTTCATATGGGGCTGGACGTGCGGGCGGACGTGGGCGATGCCGTCGTCGCCATCGCACCGGCCAAGATCGCCGACCCTTACGCCAACTGGGGCTATGGCAGCCTGTCCGAAGGGATGGCGGTCGGCACGCTGTCGTACATCCACATGAAGGTGGGGCGCGACCGGCGCGACGCAGCGCTGGATGGCCGGTTCCAGGTGCTGCTGAACGAACGCCGCAAGCCGGAGCGGGTGCGGGTGCGGCGCGGCACTCGCTTCGCCGTCGGCGATCGCCTTGGCACGATCAATGCGATGGCCCACGTGCACCTGGATTACTACCCCGGCGGCAGCGTGGAGAATCCCCTCGGGCTGCCGTTCGTCGGCCTGCGCGACACGGTGGCGCCGCGCATCCAGAGCATCCTGCTGCTGGCGGACGGCGGCAAGCGGCTGCCGGGGCAGCGCGGCGAGCCGCGCAAGAAGAAAGCCAGGGGTAAAGGCAAGGGCAAGGAGGTGGTGGCCACCGAGCCGGCACCGAAGGGCCCCGTCAGGGTGCCGCGCAGCCTCGGCAAGGTGGACATCGTCGTCGATGCCTACGACCAGATGGACGGCAACCTGGCGCGGCGCCGCCTCGGCCTGTACCGCCTGGGCTACCAGCTGCTGCAGTCGGACGGCAGACCCGTCCCCGGCTACGAGCAGCCGCGCATCACGCAGACCTACGACCGCATGCCGCGCAATCAGGAAGCCGTCAAGGTCGTCTACGCCCCCAGCAGCGGCATCACCGTCTACGGTAGCGCCGCCACCCACTTCGCCTACGCGCTGCACAACACGCTGGCGGACGGCCGCGTCACGCCCGGCGCGTGGGACGTGTCGGCGATCGCCCCCGGCAATTACACGCTGCGCATCTTCGCGGCCGACCATGCCGGCAACGTGGCCGTCGAAGGGCGCGACCTGGCGATCGCGGTGGAGTGATCGCGTTGGCCTGAACCTCAGCGCACGAACGTCGTGCGCTTGCCCAGCACACTGCGCTCGGCGGGGTCGCCGTACACAGTGATCCGGCCGGAGCCGTTGGTCTGCGTCTGCACGCGGCTCGATACGGCGATGTCGATGGCGCCGGAGCCGTTTGTCGCCAGGTCGGCGCGCTCGCTGCACAGGCCGGCCAGGTGGGCGTCGCCGGAGCCGTGCACCGAGACGTCGGCGGCGCGCACGTCGCCGCGCACCGTCAGGTCGCCCGAGCCGTACACGCTGGCACGCAGTTCGTCGCCGCGCACGGAGCCGAGGTTGATGCGGCCGGACCCGTTCATCGTCACGCGCGTGCTGCCCGCTTCCAGCGCATCGGCCAGCAGGCTGCCGGAGCCGCTGTTGACGGCTTCCAGCCGCGCGACGCGGCCGCGCAGTTCGATCCGGCCGGAGCCGCGCTGCACGACGTTGAACGTGTCGTTCGCCAGGCCGCCCACGTAGGTGCTGGCGTAGCCGGACGTTTCCAGCTTCTCCAGCCGCGGCACGGTGTAGCGCACCCGCACCGGCTGCGTCGCCACCGCTTCGCTGTCGCTCCAGATGCGCAGCGCGCCGCCGCGCACGTCCGTATGCAGGTGCGGCAGCAGGTTGCCGTCCGCCTCCACCGTCAGGCCGGGCGTGCCGCCCACCTGCACGTCCACCTGCATGTCGAGCCGGCGGCGGCCTTCGACTTCGAGCGCCGTCAGGCCCGTCACGGCCCGCGTTTCGGTGGCGACGCGGCCGTCGCCCTTGATGGCGGTGCTGTCGGACGACCACGAACCGCCGGGAACGACGATGACGCAGCCCGTCAGCAGCGCGGCGCTACCGATCGCGGCGGCGCACAGCATCCGGGCGGTCGTGTTGGCAAAGGAAAGCGTGAAGGCGGTGCGCTGGCGCATGGAGATCCCCGTATCGTTATTGGATGCTCGCATGGTAACGAAGGGAGCCCTGGGCAGTAGGGCCAATGCGACGAACGGCCCGATTTGCGGGATGAACGGCGGCCGGCGAGTTTCAGCCGGCGACGGCGTCGCCGGGCCCCGGTACGAGCAGCAGCAGCTTGCCTTCCAGCGCCTCGAACTGCAGCGGCGCCGTCAGGTGCAGCACTTCGCCGTCGACGGCCGCCTTCAGCCGGCGCCGCCCGTACAGCGGCGTGCGCACCGTCATGCGGCGAAAGCCGAAGGCCACCAGGTCGTCCGTGTCGGCCAGCATGCCCAGCGCGCCGCGCGCCATCAGCAGGAACATGCGCACCTTGCCGACAGGTTTCGGCGCCAGCGCGGCCAGCTCGCCGTCGGCCACGTCCGGCGTCACGTCCGTCAGGCCCACTTGCTCCATCTGCAGACGGTTGTTGCCGACGAAAAGCGTCGACGTGCGCAGGTGGAAAGCCTTGCCTTCCGCTTCCAGCGACAGGCGCAGGCGGCGATGCGGCAGCACCAGCGTTTTCAGCGCGGACAGCGCGGCCACGAAACGGCTGCGCCCATACTGCTTCTTGTCGTGCTCGCGCTCCTCGAGCAGCTTCGGATACAGCCCGATGCTGGCGTTGACGAGGAAGATGCGGCCATTCACGGTGCCGATCTGCACGGGCCGGATCGAGGCGCGCAGCAGCGCGTGCACGGCGTCCGTCAGGTGCTGCGGAATGCCGTGGGTGCGGCCGAAGTAGTTGAACGTCCCCTGCGGCAGGGCGCCGAACGGGCAGCCGTGTTCGACGGCCTGGCGCGCCACGGCATTGATGGTGCCGTCGCCGCCGGCCGCCACCAGGATGCCGCCTTCGTCGCGGGTGCGGGCGGCAAGGGCGCGCGCCTGCGCGTCGATCCCTTCCGGGTCGTCGATCAGCTCCAGATGGAACCGCCGGCCGGCCGCCTGCAGCACGTCCTCGATGGCGGTGCGCCGCTCGTCCGTTTCGGCCGCGCCGGAGCCGGCGTTGAGCAGGATGAACAGGGGAGCGTCGGGGGCGGGCGTCGTTGCGGAGAGGTTGGCGGGCATGATAGCAATTTAATAAGTTGGCATGCACTGTACCACTGCCGGGGCCGAACGGGCGCGACAGTTGAATGAAACGGGGACCGGCACCTTCCGAAGAAGGGTGCCGGTCCCCGACTTTGACAGTGTTGCCTATGCCCGCCGACAATCAGCCGCCGGCCGGATCAGCCTTTGGCAAACGCCAGCAAGTCGGCATTGACCTTGTCCTTGTGCGTATCGGTCAGGCCGTGCGGCGCGCCCGGATAGACGATCAGCTGCGCATGCTTGACGATCTTCGCCGAGGCGCGGCCGGCGGCATCGATCGGCACGATCTGGTCGTCGTCGCCGTGGATCACGAGCGTCGGCTTGTCGAACTTCGCCAGGTCCTTGCGGAAGTCGGTTTCCGAGAACGCCTTGATGGAATCGAGCGTGTTCTTGTGGCCGCCCATCATCCCCTGCATCCACCACGACTGGATCAGACCCTGCGACACCTTGGCACCCGGCCGGTTGAAGCCGAAGAACGGGCCGGACGGAATGTCCAGGTAGAGCTGCGAGCGGTTGGCGATCTGCGCGTTGCGGATGCCGTCGAACACTTCGATCGGCAGGCCGCCCGGGTTGTCGGCCGTTTTCAGCATCAGCGGCGGCACGGCGGAAACGAGGGCCAGCTTGGCGACGCGTTTGGTGCCGTGACGGCCCACGTAGCGCGCCACTTCGCCGCCGCCGGTCGAGAAGCCGACGAGGATCGCGTCCTTCAGATCCAGCGTTTCGATCAGCTGCGCCAGGTCGTCGGCGTAGTGATCCATGTCGTTGCCTTCCCACGGCTGGCTGGAGCGGCCGTGGCCGCGGCGGTCATGGGCAATGACGCGGAAGCCGTTGTTCGCCAGGTGCAGCATCTGCGATTCCCAGCTGTCCGAGTTCAGCGGCCAGCCGTGGCTGAACACGACCGGCTGGCCGTGACCCCAGTCCTTGTAATACAGCTCGACGCCGTCGCGGGTGGTGATCGTGCTGGACGTCTTGCGGATCGGGCCGGACGGCGCGGCCTTCGCTTCGGCCGCCAGCGGCAGGGCCACGGAGGCGACCGCGGCAGCGAGGCCGGCGCCACCCATCAGGGCGGAGCGGCGGGACAGGTTCATCGGTTGGTCGTTCTGGGTGCTCATGGCTTCTTCCTTATTAGTGAGGGTCTTTAAAAACGACCGTGCTACAGTCGTTTGATTGGGGAAACTGATGGGTGCATCTTATGGCCCGGCAATGAAGTTGAGAATGGGCAAGTCTGCAAACCCGCTTTGCAAGAATGCGGGTGGCCCGAAAGGAAGAGAAAACAAAGAAACCTATGGCAGACGATTTTGACTGGAACGATATCCCGCTGATTCTCGCGCTGGCGCGCAGCGGCAGCATGAGCGCCACCGGGCGCGAACTGGGCGTGGACGCCTCGACGATCAGCCGGCGCATCGCCGCCGCGGAAAAGGCGTTGAACCTGCGGCTGTTCATCCGCGACAGCACGCGCTACCGGCTGACGGACGCCGGCCAGGTATTTGTCGAACGGGGCGAAGCGGTATATGGCAACGTGCAGAGCATGCTGCTGGCGTCCACCCGCGAAGCCGACGTCATCGCCGGCACGGTGCGTATCAGCGCCATCGATTTCCTGTTCGACCACTGGCTGGTGCTCCACGTGGGAGGGCTGTGCACCCGGCATCCGGCGCTGGAACTGAACCTGGTTGCCGACAACCAGAATGTGTCGTTCACGCGGCGCGAAGCCGATTTCGCACTGCGCCTGGCGCCGCCGGCGGACGACGCCGCCGTCATGATGCGCAAGCTGGGCGAGATCGGCTGGGCCGTCTACGCGGCACCGGCGTTCGCGGACGTGCCGCGCGAGCGCTGGGGCGAGCAGCCGTGGATCGCACTGGAGGATGGGCTGGCTCACGTGCCGGAGATGCGCTGGCTGGCCCGGCTTGTGCCGCGGCCGCGCCAGCCGCTGCGCGTGAACAGCCTCAGTACGATGGTCAACGCGTGCCGCGCCGGCGTCGGCATGGCGCTGCTGCCCTGCATTATCGGCGCCGATGACGGTTTGCGGCGCCTGTCCGGCGCCGAGGTGTGGCGCGAACTGTGGCTGCTCAGTCATCGGGACGCCGGCTCGATCGGCCGCTTCAAGGCCGTTTCCGGCTGGCTGTCGGCGCTGTTCGAACTGCACCGCACGGCGCTGTGCGGCGAAGCGGAGGCCGCATGAGGATCCTCGTCACGGGCAGCAGCGGTCATCTAGGCGAAGCGCTGGTGCGGGTCCTTGCCGCGGCCGGGCACGAGCCGGTGGGACTGGACCTGCTGCCGTCGCCGCATACGGCCGTCACCGCGTCGATCGGCGACGCGGGCGCAGTCCGCGCCGCGCTGCGCGGTGTGCAGGGCGTGATCCACACGGCCACGCTGCACAAGCCGCACGTGCTGACGCATACGCGCAGCCAGTTCGTCGCGACCAACGTGCAAGGCACGCTGAATCTGCTGGAAGCGGCGGTGGAGGAGGGTGTCGGCAGCTTCGTCATGACCAGCAGCACGAGCGTGTTCGGCGCGGCGCTGTCGCCGCCTCCGGGCGCGCCGGCCGCCTGGGTCGACGAAGCGTTGCAGCCGGT
>Ga0265797_10001082_pt1 | contig 48958 bp, 36 predicted proteins | sample P2T30metagenome_FD_192433 | JGI IMG/M metagenome (GOLD analysis project Ga0265797, IMG submission 192433) | Plant litter microbial communities from East Loma Ridge, Irvine, California - P2 T30 | ecosystem: Environmental > Terrestrial > Plant litter > Unclassified | place: USA: California...
TCTTCTTCGGTATACCAAGGCATAGAGAAGGAAGAAGAAACGCGAGGGAGCAAGCGGGGTTTATAAAACTAACCTCGGTAAAGTGCGCCGCTTCCCCTACTGCGCCGCTTTCCCTACAGTCACGTTAGTTAAATCTAGTATCAATTCTATATACTATAGCAATACTATACTGAGCTTACTAATGTTTGATTCTTAACTTCATAACTCCTATAAATCACCAACGTTATAACACTTGGATCTAGGCTAAACTTCGAAATGATGAGTGGTTTCTCCTGACTACTGATTCACTACCTATCAAGTCGCACTTGTGTGAATCATTTTTGACAGACAAACAGGCTATCTGATCAACATCGATAGACAATCAGAAGACTCCAGCCAGAGCTGTAACAGCTTTCCTCTGACGTTTCAGCTAATATCAGCTGAATTAAACTAACTAACTAACTAAGTTAACAGTTAAGTATGAGGCTCGACCATGTCAATCAGCTAGCCTCACAGTCAGCAGAGAACATAACACGAAACATCTCATATTGAGCGTGGCAATGGTTGAAGGTGGTCATAAGTGAAGTTGGAATCTAGGCTTATACACATCAAGAAAAAAAAGTCGACATGAATACGCTCAATGTTTCTTTTGAGAGAACACGCTCCTCAAGCAAGCAGGCAAGCGAGCAAGCAGGCAGGCAATCCCTATAAGCCCACTCGAGGGGCCTGCCTTGCTTTTGGAAAGAAAAGGGCTCGAAACAAGATTGATGTCAAATATCCGCCAGTTCGTCAAGACAAGATGGAAAAGAGTGACAACGAAGACAAGTATAGAGAAGAGTGTGCGGAAAGCGCACAGCAAGCTTATCCTGTCGGAAGCTGCACATGATCCATCCCCGAATGTCCTCTTGAGGACCCATCTCTTCAAAACCAAGTCTTTCCATGCAATACCAACCGAGGGAGATGAATGCTCTGTACGGACTTGATGCTTTTGAGTACTTTCGCAACTCGATCGGAACTGTGCACATCATGCAACGATTTGCCCTCATGAAATCGACACACAACCATCGAATCAAATGGCGACCATGCAACCGCTATGGAGTCGTGGGACTCGAGCAGGTGGGATGGTGAAGAGCAACGCCTTCGTGAGAAAGCGCACCAATTCGGTCTTAAATGTGGCGTAGAAAATAAGGAGGTTCTTCTACGTGGCCTTCTTCGTGGCCGCGACAATGTTTGAGGCTAGTACGGGAGTGCGGCGAGCCTCCTTCGGTCCGCTCGCAGTGTTCCTAATATCGCTGCACTGATGGAGGACCTCCGACCATGTCGCTGCTGTAGCTCGGATTGTTTGAGATTTGGCCCTTGAGCTGGAAAATCTCGTCCTGCATGCGAGAAATACGCAGCTCATACTCGTCCTGCATTCGGCTGAAGCGCTGCTCAATGCTGCGCACGTACGCCCATATGTCACCCTGACCTTGCAGCTCTTGTTGGCCCACGGCTCCGGCGGCTAGAACATCTCTCATGCTGCTCCCCGAGGAGCGGCCGTGACTAGACATGCTTCCAGGGTTCGAGCTTGAATTCGCACTTTGTGGCGGTAGCTGTTGGTGGTGCAGTGAGCTGGGTCCGGGGCCAGAGAAGTTCCCCGACTGCATGCCTGGTCGTGTTTGTGGCTGGGAGGTAGCACCAGCGGACATAGCCGGAATGGGAAGAGGTGGCAGCTGTGGCGCAGCTTGGCTCGCATGAGGAAATTGTGCGTTAGGATGTTGCGGCGGCGTTCTACCGCCACTTCCGCGACCAAACTGCTGCTGTTGGAACTGTGTGGTTAGGCTTGGCGAGCGGCCGCGCGCTGAAGTTGTATTGCCGTTCGGATCAGTGACGCTGAGTCTGTGTTGATCAGGCGGTTGGCCCGGAGAGAGAGGTTTGGGAGACTCCGTCATCATGCCACCCTGTTGATGGAAAACCTGTCCGGGCGCGGCAGTGTAGTACGAGTTTCCCATGGGCGCGGTTGCCGCCGGACTGGGATGTCCCGACGTATCACGTGGTGAGCTTACGACGCCGCCAGCCGGGTGTACGACCTGAGGCGGAGCCATTTCGCCACGCTGATGCTGTAGTGCGTGTGGCGGGTATGTGTTCGAGTGCTGGCGGTACACCTGTCTATCACCGTCTTGTGATGTCTCGAGGTGTGTGCGTTTGCGGCTTGGCTCACTCTCCCGGCGAGCGTGGGGATCCATATCAGCATCCTCCTCATCATCGGGATATTCAATGCCGTCCATGCCTTCGCCGTCTCGCCCGAATGGATCGTCTTCGCCACCAACACTCGACCTCCGACCCGCACAACCTCCGGGTCCCTTGTTGTGGCGGGCCAATGCGTCTCCACGCGCAAACCGTCGCCCACACTTGTCGCATGTGTGAGGTCTCTCTCCAGTGTGAAGCTTAGTGTGTCGTTTCAAATCGTGTAGGCGTCGGAATCGCGCATTGCAAGTTTGACATACATAGGGCTTCTCTTGACTGTGCGTCAACAAGTGACTTTTCAAGTTATGATGTCGTGTGAAATCGGTCGAGCAATATGGGCATTTATGGCGCTTGTTCGATGAGACTGGTGATTTGGGACTCGACTGGCCATATCCTGGCAAGCTCAAGCCCCTTGAGGGCGCTCCGTCCCTGTCGTGTTCCTGTGGTGGCGGTCCGGGATATGAAAATGCTTTGTGGCCGTCGTCGCCGCTTACATTCAAGTGACCATTTTCGTTGGGGAAATTGCTCGATTCCGACATGTCAGCGGGCTCAGCGACATAATTGTGCTGGCCAGAGTGATCAGAAAGATTGTTGGCGGTCGCTGTCATTGTAGACCCGATGCCTGACGTTTCGACGGACCCATAGCTGGACATGCTTGTGGGACTGGTATTCAATGATTCACCCAGGACCACCTTAGGAATCTTGATCTTCTCAGCAGCCTTTCGCATAGGCTCGCTGAGTTTGTTCGGCGCTGGGCTGTCTGATGGGCGACTGATTCCTCCACCTCCCATCAACGCTTGCATAGCCTGTACAGCAGGATTAGGACTCGTCCGCTCTGCGTCCTCGGGACCGCTTCGCTGCTGGTGGACCGTCCTCTTTGCCTCGGCGACAGCTGCCGCCCCAGTCAAAGACACAGGTGAGCGGCGCTGGGAAATTGAACGAACGTCTTTCGAGTTTGGCGTTTTGGTAGGAATGCTGGTCGTGGCAGCCGTGGGATTTCGCGGCGGGTCCGGGTGCAGCAGCGCCGAGGCTGCAAGAGGCGTGGTGTTTTGCGCGTCCGACTTGGAAGGGAGTGTGGTTGGCGTTCGAGGGGGATGATCGAGCGCCTTGCGTTGAGAGGGTGGAGATGCGGCGCGCTGTGTTGTTGCCATAAGGCTAGGTCGACATTGGCGACCAGTCGTCGGATCTATCGATTAACAGATTGGCTATGGCCGCGCGCGTCGAGGTCAGCGTGCATTCAGCGCAGCGTTAACGTGGAGAGGAAGGGCTTGGCAACAGCAGACTTGCGCGCTTGCGGCGTGAGCTCACATGGCGTGGCGAGGGTGGCAGTGCATGGTTCGCTCATAAGGACGACGACGGATTCAGATGACAGAGGAAGACGCACCTAACGACGGCGACAGCAACGGCGGCGGCGGTTTGGCTGCGCTACGTCGTGACTCGTGAGCACGGCGAGAGAGCTGGAAAGCCGTGATCTTGATAACTTGAATTCCTCCGCAGTGACCAGCGGGTGGGCCGCATAGCACGTGTCGCAATGACGTTGGGCGTGGCGACAGGCAGCCTGACAAGTGAGCCGCTTTCTTTCGGCTGCGGTATGCTGGCTGTTAAACGGCTGTGCTGTCCGGCTGGTGGTGGGGAGGGGAAATGTCAACGATCGTGGTTGGAGTAATAATCAATCCAAACGCCAGCAAGAGTGGCAACGAGGAAGAGGTCCAAGCGGAAGGGAAAATTGGACGAGAGAGAGAGAGAGAGGCGCAACAGGGTGTGGTCTGTCTGTTCTGTCTGTCTCAGATTGTGTGGCGATTCTGTGGTGTCGGGATGTGTGAAGGACCAGGACTTGAGCCTGAGCGTGAGCCTGAAGCGTACCCAAGCCCTGGACAAGGCACAGACGGAAACACACAGACAGGGCAGATGGCGTTAAAGGCGGGCTAGAGGTGGCGCAGCTGGCGCAAGGATGAATTCTGGAACGGTGCTTTGGCGGCTGTCGGTTGGGTGGAGCCCTGCTGTAAGGCCGACCGTCCATCCACCGAGTGAGTCTTTGGAAGGTTGTGTGAGGTATTCGTCGAGTGATTGAAAGAGCGTAATTCCCAGCTACCACGACTGGAGACAAGTCACAGCACCCAGACGGCGACGGCAACAAGCATGCGCAGGCAGGTGGCAACGGAACACAACAGCGACATGACCCTTTACCCAAACGCGTAAGCCAAGCATGAACGCCACCATCTACACTAATCCTCGCCTCGCTCGTCTACAGCCATCAGACCCTCTCCCTGCCATCGGGATCGGAGTTGCGATGAGGAAGCCTACCAGCTGCGCATATTATTGTCGATCAGTTTGGTGCATTTGCCCGTTGTCGCTGCGCCGCTGGCCGGCTGGCTGGCACCGTGCGAAGGCGTCAGACACTATACGGGGCTGATGGCTGACTTGCAATAATAACAATCTTGTCAGAGGCAGCGTGTTGTGCTGTGCTGTGTTGTGCTGTGCTGCAGCCTGGTGTTCGGTTCGCGTCTGTCCGCGAGACTCTTCACAGACAGTGGCGTACCATGGTTATACCGGTGAGTCGGTCGGGTTCGGAGGATGCTCACCGAGCACCAGCGGTTACTGTATCAAACCATGGCAACCCCTCTCCGTATTCTGGTCACTGGGAATCTCAGGGGACCAACATACCGACGTGGCTGATGGTCAACAACCCATGGCTGACGTCGCGAGCAAGGCTGCAAACCTGTTCTGAAGTTCCGAACGCGCTTCGGCCGCCACAAACGACCAATGATCGTCGCGCATCCGTTATAGTAATCCTCAGTGGTAGTAGGCCGTCCGGGATATGCCACATGCGAGCATGCATCCCGAAGCATCGTCATGCCTGCAATCGTTCGATGGTGGTTGGAGCTGCAAGCCATACTGGACACCTAGGTAGGAACGGACGCTGCTCTCGCCATGTCGTGCAGCACTCCCTAGTGGCAGCGCACATGGTTGCCGATTTGTACGCCTCTCATTCATATCATTCATCTCCTCCATCGACTTTTGTGTTTGGATGACAGAGGCTAGGAGAGGTCATGTTGGGGGTTAGTGCCGAAACTAGCGATTGCCTAACACATCTTAATATTTGAACAATCGGACTGGGACCCCGCCTGCGCGCCCAAACATCAAGAACCACAAACTAGCGCGATGGTCTGATTACATACATGAATACAATTGTACTTTGCGCTTCTTATCTAACGCACCATCCTCAACGCATCGATACCACGATACGTTGTCAACAGCCACGCTTCCACACATAATTCAGCCACGCGCTGCTGGATATAGACATGGCTAGAACGGCGCCTAGGTTCCCCGTCCCACGTCTTCAACAGGGGTGCTGACCAGAGCTCGATGATCTATACCAGGGTAACCGTGTGTAGCGCCAATATAACGAGCGCGCAGTGGTGATTTAATAGTATTGCCCCGCACGTATGGCAGAAAGCGGACGAACACAACACACAAGCGACTTTGGACATGGACATGGCGGACGTCTTCTATGGTAACATTTAGCACTGGTGAACTTCTGACAACGTTGTGGCTTACGGACCGCAATTTAATTAGTCTGGCATCTACTGGCACTGCTTGAACGCACCTCTGTGACCTCACTTCTTTGAATAAGATCGACCTTACATATTTCTTGGTTTTTTGTCGGTGTTGGCGATGACGACGATGGTGATAATAATGATGTTTGTACTGGTCATGGCGATGCAAAAACAATGGTTTCACGCGAGCTGAAGCAAGTAGATATCATCGTACAGGTAGCTCACTAGATTCGATATATTTCTTTTTGCTTATACAAACGGACTGGTTGTCAAGTAGCGTATAGATGTAGCTAGCCAACAGAAGCAAACTCATTCTCAAACTGACTACTTCACGCTGTCGATTTGGTGCACTACATCACAAAAATCAAAGACACTCACCACTGACTTGCGGAGGCGAGACCATTGAAGCACTCAGTTTTTGATGCCTCGAGCGGTTTCTGGTTCCTCAAGAATCCAAGTGTTCTACAGGATCAGGGTATAATAAGTGGTGCTATCAGCAGCTTTGGCACACCAAACCCACTCCAATCGCCAGTGAGATACCCGCAAGATCTTGAGTATTATACGACGACATCTCAGTGGGACGTGTGAATTCATATCGTGGTATCAGCAGCTTCGGCACATCAAAAACACGATGCTACCACAGAGATAATTGAAATCTGGAGAATGAATGCCAGTATCCCACTGGACTAGAGTCACATAAGTGGTGGTATCAGCAGTTTCGGTATTTCAAGAACATGCTATTACCAGTGAGATACCAACATACACCCTCTGAATAATTCAAATCATGACTGAGCGCCATGAGGACTCCCTTGCATTTTTGCTGCATATATATGTGCTACACAAATGCCTTCGAGTCGATCCAGACCTACAATACCGCTGAGAGCTGAGTCTCCTGGGTAGTGACATGAGGGTTATCCGTACAGCTTGTACTCAATTTACATCCCGCCATCGAGGTAATACGACAGCGTGTAGTTCAAGAAAGTGCACTGCCTCAGATCTGGGAAGCTTATGCTCTTAGCCGGCCAGTCGAGATTCTTGGCCGGACCGTGAGCATCACGAACCGGCAGCCAGGGGCCCGACTGGTAAATACCTTGGGTAGTCTGAGCATATCAGTCAGCATGACAATCCACATAGATAAAGACGAAAACGTAAGATAACTCACATTCGTATACCCTCGCACTTGCAAATACCTCATCGACGGATTCGGGTTCCCCGACCTCGTGAAGGCTGCAAAGTAGCCTGAAATCAACTGCAAAGCTTTCAAGTCATCTGCGTTACGCAAAGGATCCTGGTTGCCATAAGTAAATCCAACATCGGCGCCGTGCAAGCGAAAGTAAGGCAAGTTTGGATTGCCATCGGGGAAACCGGGAGTGACAGGACCGCTGGCGAGCCCGGAAGCGCCAAGGTTGTTAGGGTCGTAGCCGCCGGCGGTGCGGTCGAAGTTGTAATAGTAGGCGGTTTTGAAAGCGTGCGAGCTCGCGCCGGCATACACAGTCGCTTCGTCAATGCAACGGAAGGTCTTGTCAGTGGCGATGCGCTGGCTGACGTTGAAGGCGTCGAGAGTCAAGTTGCCGCTGTCGTAGAAGGGGAAGAGGCCACTGGAGATGGCGAGCTGGGCGTACTCGGCAGTGATGCCCAAGCTGGCTTGGATGCCTTCAGAGAGGGTGCTGATGTTGGCGGGTGGGAAGTTGGAGAATGATGCTCCGTCGTTGGTGGTTGTTCCGAACATGACTGGGACATGAGCGGTGCTGCTGTTGCGTTCTGAGACGATCAACTGTTGAGTGTTGACGATGCTGCCGTCTTGGACAACGTAGCGAGCAACGGTGGTGTAGTCCTGGATGGTCTGTGCAGGCACGGTCTTGAGGCAAGAGATTTGTGCATCGAGTGTTGTCTGATTGCACCCGAGTCCTCTGAAGATCTGCTGCCCTGCGACTGCGTAAGACTCGTTGACGGTGTAGTAGGAACTGTAGGTCGTGCCATAGTCGCCATCGAGACCAAGAGTACGACCGCCACCCAGATTGCTTTGGGGAATGGCGCCTGCAATGAGATTCTCCTGAATGACTCTGGGAGAGCCGAGCAAGGCACGAACAGATCCGGCACCAGCGCTTCCGCCGATCTGTGAACTTTAGCATGTATTCACCGCGATAAAGAGGCTACCAACTTACGATTGTGACACGGTTGGGGTCCCCACCGAACTGCGCTATGTTCTTCTTCACCCACTCGAGCGCAACCACCTGATCACCGATACCGAAGTTGCCCTTGATGTCAGTTCCAGGAATGGCAAGGAAGCCAAGAGTGGACAGGCGGTAGTTGATCTCGACTCCGACAATGTCCTCGCGCGATGCGAAGTTGCCAGAGTCTTGTCCACTGTTTGCTCCACCGTCACCGCCAGTGAAACCGCCGCCGTGGATAGAGAAGAGCACAGGTCTCAAATCCCTCTTGGAACCAGCCTTCGGCAGGTACGGTGTCTGGATGTTTAAGAACAAGCATTGCTCGCCACCAGTCGTCCTGTAAATTTGTACACAATCTGACCCGTATTCGGTCGCTTGGATCGTCTCACCAGTACCGTTGTATAGGGTGGAGTATTCGAAGCGTGCCGGTGGGTTGGCGTAGGGGATACCGTTGAACCGGAACGACTTTTGGTTGCGAAACCCAACGTATTTGTTTCCACTGGAGGATACGGTGAGCTGGTTGGAAGCGGTGGCGTTAGAGGTCGTGGCGGTGTTTGCACTACTCGATTGAGTACAGAGCACTGGAAGCTTCTTGTGACTGTCCTTGACATGGACAAAGTTCAGCCTACGAGCACCTTCACCAGCTGTCACCGCTCCACCCTCGAGATGGTATTGCTGGCTGTGACTCTGGTATCCTGCGAAGCTCAGGTAAGACAGAGAGTGCAAAAAGTCATTGCTGTGGCTCTCGATCGAAGCCCGGGTGAGAAGACTTTCTCCAATGGCTGCGCATGCTTGTGCTCCAGCGACGGGTGACATTGGATCCAGGACGATAGCTCCGATGTGGTTAGCATCATCCGTGGTGTTGAGGTTGTTCTGATAGATTAGGGTCAAAGAAGTTCCATGGTTGCTAACGACTGGCATCGCCAATGCGGTAGAGCTCAGAGCGGCCAGAGCTGCGGCGGCAGCAATCTTCGTCGTAACGCCCATGTCGTTTGGATCCACGTGTGGCACGAAGAGAATAGAGAATGGCACTGCGAGAACTGCTAGCCAAGAGGGAACATCGAAGCCTAAATACTTGTCAATGGCAAACACATGCATCATAGAAAGAAGCCACAAGGCTCATAACAGCCGTTGTTCCCGACCTGCCGGTACTATACCTCCTCCCCACGAGGTCTCCTAGATCAAATACCCGCAGACGGGATCATTAACCTTGTCTTCTCTGCGGTATCCATTCGACCGCCTAGGCAAAATCGGTAGGGACGGACATTGGTATATCCAGGACCATGCGAGAGAAGGTCCACATCGAACGTGGCTATTTAGCCGGGTGCGGCTGTTTAAAAGCTCAGGCTCAAAGACAAGCATTTCTGGGACTATCAAGTAGAGTTCGGCCCTTTGATGTTATTGAGGTTATTCTAGACCTCTTTGCAACTCCACCTTGGCTATGGTAACGTGCGGAGATGATTGAAGGAGTTTGCGACCTGTCCTTTCGCCAAATCTTGATTGTGCTGGTGTAGAGTCGACTGATAGGCAGGCAGGTACTGCTCGGTACAGGCTTCCATCGAGAAGATGCGTGGTGATGCAGCCCTCTTTATTGGCTGCTAATGTTGTCACCGTTTCGCAACACTGCACTCATGCTTGTGGAGACAGGAGCGTAACATATCCTAATTACCACGTGTTGCTGCTTTCGTACAGTATGTCTGTTTACTGTATGTAAGAAGGTTCGCGAGGAAAGAGAGAAAGCCGGTCCAAGGGTCGGACCTGGCTCGGCAGGGTCCACCAACGCCAACGACGGACGGCCAACTCGGTCGGCGCCGAAGATGCACGTGAGATAACAAGCAAATGATCAAGTAAACGCCGCCGCACGACAAGCAAGCGTCGCTTACCAACGACTCAATGGCGAACCGGTCGAAGTGTCTGATCCCTCCATCCTTATACGACGACTACGGCTGAGGGAAGGGCAGACAACGCCCGCCATGGCCGAAACGACACACGACCCCAAGGCATACAATGCATACATCGAGGACATGAGAAGGGTGCAATACCCCATGCTCAAGGACGCAACGTATCTCGACCATGCCGGCACGACTCTCTACAGCAAGGCGCTTATGGACCGCTTCCACAGCGACATGATGGGAGGTCTATTCGGAAACCCACATTCTGCGTCGCCCTCCAGCCAGCTCTCCACACAACTAGTGGAGGAGACTCGTCTGCAGCTCCTGCGATTCTTTAATGCAGACCCTACGGAGTATGACCTTGTCTTTACAGCTAATGCGACGGCTGCGATCAAGCTGGTCATGGAAGCCTTCAGGACACAAGACGGCGGCTTCTGGTACGGTTACCATGTCGATTCGCATACAAGTCTAGTGGGTGTTAGGGAGTCTGCGAAAGAGCACACGTGTTTTGGATCCGACTGTGAGTTGGAACGCTGGATTGCGTCGAGCAAAGAGGAGAGCTCGACAACAGCGAAGCTGTTCGCATACCCGGCTCAGTCGAATATGAATGGTCGGCGGTTGCCTCTGGACTGGATCTACAGAATACGCAATGCTGCAACTGCAGCAAATTATACGTTGCTTGATGCGGCTGCTTACGCTTCCACGTCACCGCTTGATCTCGGGGCTTCTGGTGTCAATCCTGATTTCGTTACCCTGAGTCTGTACAAGACCTTTGGATTTCCAGATCTTGGAGCGTTGATTGTGCGAAAGGCATCTGCCCATATTTTTGACCGGCGTCAATACTTCGGAGGTGGCACAGTGGACATGGTTTTATCGTTGAAGGAACAATGGCACGCGAGGAAAACCGGTACTGTCCACGAGCAGCTTGAGGATGGATCACTTCCAATTCACAGCGTTATCGCTCTCAAGGCTGCAATCCAGACGCACTCAGAACTCTTTGGGGCCATGGCACGAGTCGCACAACACACAGACATGCTGGCTCAAAAGCTACACGACCAGCTCGCAGCAATGAAACATAGCAACGGCGCCTCAGTTGCCACGATATACGGAGATCGAGAGTCTCCGTATGGTCCTGTCGTCGCTTTCAACTTGCGGAATAGCCACGGAGACTGGGTGAGCACCGCCGAAGTAGAGAAAGTAGCTACAGTCAAGGGCATTCACATTCGGACTGGGGGCCTCTGCAATCCCGGAGGAATCGCTACTTCACTTCGCCTAGAACCTTGGGAGATGAAAGACAACTTTTCCTCTGGGCAGCGGTGCGGCAGCGAAAACGACATTATGAACGGGAAACCCACTGGAATGATCCGAGCCAGTCTCGGAGCCATGAGTGTACTCGGCGATGTGGACAATTTTCTATCTTTCATCGAAGAATTCTTCGTTGACACTGGGGCCGTGCCTATCAGGACAGACTCACCGATGCTGGACGTCGACCGATGCAGCCGTGCAAAGCTACACATAGAAAGCCTCACCGTCTACCCTGTAAAAAGCTGCGGCGGATGGCAAGTCCCTTGCAACACCCCCTGGGAAGTCCGGAAAGAGGGCTTAGCATGGGATCGCGAATGGTGCATTGTGCATCAAGGTACAGGTGCTGCACTGAGTCAGAAACGGTATCCGCGGATGGCACTCATCAGGCCTCAACTGGACTTTGAAGCCGGCATGCTAGTGTTACAACGGTCAGGGCACCCCGAGGAAGTCAATGTTCGCCTGTCACTCGATCCATCATACTACGCAGCCAACAGTTCTCTCCAGTACGACACCAACGTGTGTGGAGATGTTGTGAAAGCCCGGCTTTACACATCATCGGATGTCTCCGACTTTCTCACCACTGCCATTGGCGTGCCTTGCACTCTAGCTCGCTTTCCTAGTGCATCACGGACGGGAGCGTCAATGAGGCATAGCAAGTCACACCTGCGGCCTCTCAGTCAAGAGACCAACACTCCACGTCCCATATTGCTTAGCAACGAATCGCCAATACTGACCATCAACCGCTCGTCGTTGAACCGACTGAACGAACAGATCAAGTCTGTGGGTGGAAAGGCTGCTCACCCTGCGGTCTTCCGAGCGAACATCGTCCTTGCCGAGAGTTCGCAGCTGCCTTCAGGGCAAGAGCAGCCTTGGGCTGAAGATTCATGGGAGAGTATGCAGATAGGTGGGCTCGAGGGACCGAGGCTAGACTTCCTCTCCGGATGTAGACGATGTCAGATGGTCTGCGTAGACCAGACGAGCGCCGAGAAGAATGAGGAGCCCTTTGTTACGCTGGCCAAGACGAGGCGGTTTGGTGGGAGAGTATTGTTTGGCGTACATACTGCGTTGGCGGAACGAAACAGCGCAAGTGGCAGTTGGCCAACGATCAGTGTGGGTGACGAAGTCAAGACAAAAAGAAACCGACACTAAAATACTGCGGCGTCGATAGAATAATGTAATAATGAAGATATTTGTTGCATGTTAATGGTCTTCAACATCACACGATTCAAACCCCTTCAGACCCTTGTCGCCTCTGGCGCAAGCTCACGCCAACCTCCACGCGCAACCGTAATATTAAATGCGCCGGTACGCCTTACCTAAGTAATCCTAATAACATACTAACCAAGAAGATCCATGACCGCATTCCTGTTTCGAACATTCAACCAACACATGCAACACAGCAATTGCGCGCCCAACCAGCATCCTGTCGTTACACCTCCGAGACCTCCTGCGACCAGGCTTCCACCGAGAGACACTGATGCCGACGACGTAAAGAGCAAGGAATAGGGGTCTGGACACTGCGCATCTATTACGCACGGCATACACATAACAAGAGCGCGCACGCGTCTCGTCGCAGCGACTGCAAAGGCGAGCGCATATGCCGCCGGTCAGGACGCAGGCCGAGTTCGAGCTGCAGGACCAGCGGAAAAAGGTAAATGCTAAACAAACCGCTCCTTTGCGCTGATATGATGGGATATGCGCTGACCAAAGTCTGCAATCCACAGCTTGCCAACTCCTACCAGTCCCTTCTCACAGAGTTCTCCTCGTCTGACCTGCGATCCGTCGGAAACTACACCCTTGGCCGCCTGATCGGGAAAGGCAGCTTTGGCAAGGTCTACCTTGCTTCTCACAAGCTGACGAATGGATCGCGCGTAGTGCTGAAGAGCGCAAAGAAAGATGATGCCAACCTCGCGCGCGAGATCCACCACCACCGACAGTTCCTCCATCCGCACATCGCCCGGCTATACGAGGTGATAGTGACCGAATCGCTGGTATGGCTAGTGCTGGAATACTGCCCTGGAGACGAACTGTACAATCACCTCTCCATCCATGGGCGCATGGAACCCGCGCAAGTGCAAAAGATCTTCACTCAATTGGTCGGCGCAGTGACCTACGTCCACGCGAAACAGTGCGTGCACAGAGACCTGAAGCTGGAAAACATACTGCTGGACAAGCTTGGGAATGTAAAATTGGTGGACTTTGGATTCACGAGGGAATATCAAGGATCAACGAGCTATCTGCAAACATGGTGTGGAACGGTGTGCTACTCGGCTCCGGAGATGCTGAAAGGAGAAAAGTATGCTGGTGAAAAGGTGGACGTGTGGAGTCTGGGAATCATTCTGTATGCACTGCTTTGTGGCGAGCTGCCGTTCGATGAAGACGACGAGTCTGTGACAAAGGGTCGTATCTTGAAGGAAGACCCACAATATCCAGATCACGTCTCTGAGCCAGCCAAGGAATTGATCAAGAAACTCTTGTCTAAACGACCATTGTTACGGCCGGCGCTTGCGGATATCCTGAAGGACCCATGGCTATCCGATTATGCGCCTCAGCAACAGGAGATTTTGAAGCTACAGCAACCTGCACCTTTCAGCACACAACTGGAAAAAGAGACTCTTCAACGGATGCGAAGTGCTGGCGTCGATATCGATATGGTCATTGAGAATGTGCTGTCTCAGCGCTGCGACGGGCTCGCAGGCTGGTGGGCACTGCTAATTGAGAAAGAAACGCGCAAGGAACGCCGGAAGGAGCGCAAGCGTAAAGAACGAGAAGCCGACGCGAAATCGATACGTCGATTGAGTGCTGCAAGTGGAAGACTGCTCGCCCAGAGTGCTTTGTTGGGGGAGATCAACGAAGGCGAAGAGAGTGCTGTCGGCGATGCACCTCAATCTAGAGGCAGGAAGGCGAGGAGGAACGCAAGTCTACACCGTCGTAGTCAGCTGGTCGATGAAATGCCACAGGTCGCCGAGGGCAACCCGGACACACCACCACTGCCGACTGCGATTGATCACGAAATCGGAAAGCCAGCACTCCCTGACAAGCTCGAGCTCAGCAGGAGTAGAAGTCGACCTCCTCCTCCGCCGAAAGACATCACGAACCCTTCCATACGTCGGCCTAGGAACGCCAGCCGTAGCAGTACCGGAATTCTGAAAAACGGCACCATCAACCCCGATCTACTCAGTCCGTCGTATGTTCCGCCTCCGCAGCGCAAGAAGAAAGTCTTCTACCAACAGCCGTTGAAGGAGCAGCTAGCAATGTTCAAACATTGGTTGAAAGAAAGTGCCAAACGTGCAAAATCTCCAACCAACACCGAGCATAGTGGTCGGTCGAACGGGCCTGAAAGCCCGGGTTTGTTCATCAATGGCAAGAAACATGTGGCGGAAGAGGGTAACTTACGACGAGACTTGACTCGCGTCTCCACCGGGCCATCGCAAGGCAGGACATCAAGCATCGGCAGTGGACCAGACCTGACGCAACGCCAGACACTCCCAGCACGGCCACGAATCAACACGAACGCATCGTTTGAAAGCAGAAAACGACAAAGTCTCAGCCCTCATACTCTCACCCCACACTCTTCTTACCGTCGCTCATCCGGGTTGAGAGGCAGGAAAAGCACGAGTTCATCGGTCTCTTCGATACGTAGTGCGTATCCATCGGTATCGGGACACAAGCACACGCACTCCAAGGCTTCATCAACATCAAGTGCCAGCCTCGCAAGTCCGTCTGGACTCAGCACGGCTTCCGGGTCACGCCTTGGAGGAAAGTCGCCGCACAATTCCGTCAAGATGTTACCAGCGACGCCCACGAATCCCACATTCCCCTCCGGGATCCGTGTCTCTCGCAGACCCCTCCCTTCAAATCTGGGTGCTTTGCCTGCATTTAATGAGGCCAAGTCAGCTTTCGGCGGTCCAGCCGCCGGCCCGAGTTCTCCTGGTTTGTCGGTTTTCGCACGGAGAAAGCGTTCGATTTTCAAAGGCCCAATGGCCAATGCTGCTTCGCCCAGCGGTCTCGGGCGGGTGCCAGTGACTAGCAAATCACGCTCGGGCTCGCAAGGTCGGCGGAGTACGGAAGTCATCGGCGGTATACAAGAAGAGGAGGAAGAAGAAGATGAAGAGGGCGACTTGGTCGAAGGCGTTGAAGGAGGCGAAGGGATCCTCGACAACGCTCTCATTGACGAAGACGAAGAGGACGAGGAAAAGTGGGAAGACGCCGATCAGTTTGGCCCCGAGCTTGGAAGCCCGACGCCCGTCGCCGACCCGAGTCTAGGATTGCTCGCCCCTCCACCTGCTCTCGACACAATCGGTCCTGATCGAACCTCTAGCGTTGGAAGCGGACCTTTGACGCATGAGGCTCTGAGGAAGAAAGATGCCCAAGATGAAGAAAAGGCTGCAAGCGAGAAGGCAAGCAGTGTTGGCAAGGCCAAGGAAAAAGCTGATGTCATGGCTGTCATGGATTAATCGAGAAGCTCTGCTTCGTTTCTCTTTCGGTGTACATTTTGTAAATCTACTTCTGCTTCTGATGGAGAACATGCGCGTTCAAGCGAGCAAGCGATATTTTTTTTAGGTTCCTTTCCTTCTCTTGCTCATCAATGTACGCAATTAACACTGGATTGAACGATGGTTTTGTTTGCGCCGGTGACCTCGATGGCGGCATTGCGTGGTACATATTCCCCGGATTTTTGTTCAATAGTAGATCCACGGAGAACATTGAGTGATGATTATCCAGTAATTGGGATGGATGTCCGCTTGTCCGTCGCGCTTTCTTCAAGCGCTTGGTTTGTTGTATAAACTTCGAGGTCGCCTTACAATACCTTAATTAACATTGGTATTCATTGATTTCGCGTCATTATCGCTTTCGCATCATCTACATAATATCACAAAACATTCAGAGACGCTTACGCTGTGTTCACAGGCGGCGAAATGTTTCTCTCTTCACGACGAGAACATGGTCTTAAAAAAGGAAGACGCAGTCCCGTTTGCCAGCATCCGAATTGCAAGGAAGTCGACAAACGAAACGTACAGCATGCAAGGGCTGCCAGACCCATGGCTCCTTCGATGCAACAGTCTGTGTCAAGACCTGCATGCATCGTGGCAGTACGGCACTGAATCGATGATTCCGGGCGATAGGCCTGCCGGCTGCTTGTTACACGGCATGCTCCCAAGGCTTTACCGCCATTGTCTCGGAAGCTCACTGCCAGGAGAATATTCCGTGGGTCTTCTTGGACTGCAAGTGTGTACGCTCTTCGACACATATCCTCGGCCTACCGATGTATCTCTCTTAGGAGCTTGTCCTGCCTTGACGATGAGTATGACAAGACAGGGAGGACTGCGTGTCGCCGGTGGGTGTAGATGCAACTACAGCGTCTGGACTGGACATAGGTACCTTCAGGGACACAGTATGCACACCACATCCTGCATGCGCTTCTGGTAGGCTTGCCTTGAGACACGGCGCACGGAGATAGATCTGTTGCGCTGCCTCTCGGCCTGGCACAGCGTGTGTTGCTGTCCACGGTGTGTCGACCTGATCTTCAGACTTGGTCGGACAGCACGACTTCGCAATCATCCATGTACATACTGCACGTGTACGTAGTAACGATTGATGTGATTTATACACACCAGGCGACTGATCACGTCTTTAGTGCCAATTGCGCGAAGGAAGCACCCTGGTCGAGGCTAGATAAGCCTACCAACTAGCACAGGCACAAGCACAAGCGAGACGATATGCTACCCCACACCGTCGTCGAGGGCGAGAACGGTCAAACCAATCGGTCTTGTTGGTGCCACCATCCATCTACGGCTACCAGCGCCTGATGCTTGGGGACTTGGCCGTTCTAGTCGCTGACCGCGCACAACGTTGACTACAGTATGCCACCGGACTCGTTCGATTTGCTTGCTACCTGTTAGACACGCCTGTCCATGCAATACAGCACGCCCGTCGCTGACGGGCACAGTCCCTTATCTATCGCTCCACAAAGGAATCTTCCTGCTGCTGGGCACCCGCACGAGCTTATCAAGGGCCAACAAAGGGACCGCTCGCTATTGCAAGTGCTTGTTCACGAGAAGCCTTGCTGTAGACCGTCCAGGCATGCCGTTTCACACGCACGCGAACAATTCACCCTCCGCCGAGTGCATGCAGCAGCCCCAAGGACGCGGCAGGACGCCACCGCCGCCGCCAGAACCACCTACCACAGCCTGCCGAGGATCGCCACGGCGCACTTGGCCCTCCCTCTTCAAAGCGACCCTGCAGCCACGCTCCCACGCTGGTCGCGCGCCTACAGCTGGCTGGCTAGCACACGCACTAGAGCAGGGCAACTCTAATTAATCTGTGCTGCTGCTGTACTGCCTGGGATAAGCATATAGTACGCCGTTGCCCTGTCTTGTCTATTCTCTAGTGAGTCGCCTTCTTGATATCCCAAGCACGGCCGAGTATCTGCACCCGTCGTCTCCACGTTCTCCTAGAGAATCGACGCTCCGACATGGACGAGCCAGAGAAGCTCATACGCTCGGTCTACTCGCCAAGTGGCTCCGGCGAGCTGCCGGAGTATGCGCACAATGTGGCAAGCGGCCGCTCATGGCAAGCACGCTTTGTCGACAGTTTCAAGAAAGATCCGAATGCACATGCGACTCCGACTGGCGCTGTCGGCGCCGATGGCAGAGCCTTTGATGTCGAAACCGCTGCTCAGGCCACAGCTTCCTCACCGCTAACACGGTCGTTGAAGGGGCGTCATCTGCAGATGATTGCTATCGGCGGCTCAATTGGAACTGGTCTTTTCGTTGGATCTGGGAGTGCTCTTGCGTCTGGTGGCCCTGCATCGCTCACTATCGCCTTTTCTCTCATCGGCATCATGATGTACTGTACGGTCCACGCATTAGGCGAAATGGCCGTGCTCTTTCCGATCTCGGGCTCCTTTGCTGCATATTCGACAAGATTTCTGGATCCTGCGTGGGGTTTTGCGATGGGATGGAAGTAAGTGTGATATCTGCCGATATGTTGTCAGTCCGCATACTGATTCTATTCTCAGCTATGCTATGCAATGGCTGGTAGTGCTTCCGCTCGAGATTGTTGCGGCGACTTTGACCATCAATTACTGGAGCGAAGGCAGTATCAACAACAACGCCTGGGTCGCAATATTCCTCGCGCTGATAATCGTCATCAACCTCTTCGGTGTGAAAGGATACGGCGAGGCTGAGTTTGTCTTTGCGATCATCAAAGTCATCGCCGTCGTTGGGTATATTATCTTAGGAATTATCCTCAACGTTGGAGGTGGGCCAGACGGCAGCTACATTGGCACGAAGTACTGGCACAATCCTGGAGCATTCCACAACGGCTTCAAAGGCCTTTGCTCAGTGTTTGTCACTGCCTCATTCGCCTTCGCTGGTACTGAACTCGTCGGGTTGGCCGCAGCCGAAACGGCAAATCCACGCAAATCTCTGCCGACGGCCATCAAGCAGGTGTTCTGGAGAATCACTCTGTTCTACATCGTTTCTCTTACCCTAGTTGGACTCCTTGTGCCGTACGACGACCCTCGGCTTCTGGGGGGTTCAAACTCAGTCGATGCGACTGCCTCCCCTTTCGTCATCTCTATCGTCAACGCTGGAATCACCGGGCTACCATCAGTTATGAACGTTGTCATTATGATTGCGGTGCTTTCCGTCGGCAACTCCTCTATATACGGCAGCTCACGCACGCTTGCCTCGCTCGCCGAACAAGGTCAGGCTCCTAGTATATTGGGCTACATCGATCGCAAAGGTCGCCCTATCGTTGCAATCGGCCTCGCCGGAGCCCTTGGTCTTCTCGCGTTCTTTGCGGGCTCATCAAAGCAGCAGGACGCTTTCGACTGGATGATTGCCCTCTCCGGACTCTCGTCGATCTTCACGTGGGGCAGCATTTGCCTCTCACACATCCGATTCCGCCACGCTTGGAAGAAGCAAGGCCACACTCTGGATGAGCTAGCTTTCCGCAGTCAGCCTGGCATTATTGGATCATGGGTCGGATTCATCTTCAACTGCCTTGTCCTCGTAGCTCAGTTCTGGACGGGCGCGTGGCCGATCGGTTACGCCAGCCAGACGGCTATGGAGCTCGTCGAGAATTTCTTTCTGGCTTACTTGGCGACGCCGATCGTCATCATATCTTATGTCGTGTACAAGATCTGGTACCGCACTTCCATCATGCGAAGCCACAACATGGACCTCTACACTGGAATCCGCGATCTCAATCTTGCAGAGCTGATCGCGGAGGAACACGCAGAGCAGGCGACTTGGCCGAGGTGGAAGAAGATATACAAACTTTTCTGTTGAGTCGTTCAATCTTTGAGGGCGACTGGCGTTCATGAGCGTTACGTGTAATATTTTTATTAACAAGATACCAATGAGCATTGATATGATAGATTCGACATGCAACTTTCCACAGCAAGTGCATGTCAGAATCGACAACTTACCATGAGCCATCACGTCGTGCAATCAGGCAGATGGGTAACACTGCGAATCGATCTTGCCTGCATTACAGTACCTACTAATCAAACCAATATATGTACAACACATTGCTTCAATTCATGGTGTTGGTGAAGGGTTCCAACTTTTGTTTGATTGCTTTTCTAAATCCAGGCCTCGGCCCCACACACGCGCTATTTGCGGCGTTGGAGTGTTGGTTCGATATGGTTGGTGTTCGCGTTGTTTGCTTGCAGGGGTGATCTCCGACTAGTGAATGTGGCACGGTCTGTACTGTAGTCGTGGTAGTCGACAAGCAAATCGTTCAGAGATTGTTTGGTTTGCTCGACAGTTAGTGAAGGTTCGCCATCCAGCGTTCCACTTCCGTCATATCTGTCTGCGACAAGGTGAATTTATCGTGAGGTGTTATGTATCGGACAACCTGCATAGTAATGCAACAGTCGTGCTGAAGAAGTTCCACCTCTGCCGAGCTGCCGAATGTATAATCTTAAGCGAGATCATCTAGGCAAGGCTCGTTTCTTCAGCTCTGACTTGCCCTTCCTAGATTTGACGAGCCGAGTGTTGCTTTCACCTCAGCAGTATGTATCTTTCATCGTCGCAACCGGGGGTCACTTAAGCACGAACCGTCGTTCTTGGAACGCATATGGACCCGAAATGTCCACGGCATGATCTTACCGCAGCCCTAAGCATTGAGTGGCTTGTTGGTTTAGCATGTCATTACAACACAAAACACCCTGCGACGCTACACGATCCTTCCTTCGACGAATGTCGAGATGTGACTAGGTTGAAAGTCAGTTGTCTTGTAATGACCCACAGACAGCTCTCACATGTGAAGTGAACGCTAAGTCGTCCATCCGACAGCTTGTCTAGGCTGCTGCTTTCCGCAATAGAGTCCGGACCTGTTGGCGCTCTATCAATACATCTCTTTTCGTGTTGGCCCCATGGTACTTTATCACATCGACCCTAACATGCGTCACTGACCTCAAGTCCCCGATGTCAAATGGGATACTTAAAAGATAGAGCGAAGTATGATGGAAGTGCAGCATTCCATCTATACTCGCAAAACTGCTTCTATTGTCAAACCCACCAACGACTCTTCTTCGACCTCTGCACTAGTCAAACGTCGCATGACATAAGGAACAAACGCCGCACTACAGTGAAACAACTGCCGACGTAGGAACGCCTCTTCCACGCAGGTCCCACACATCACACCAAATATCAGCCCTGTAGACCACCAGTGGCAGCACCATGTCGTATCGAAGTTCTAGCACATCCCAATCGAAAGACACACAAGCATCAGACGGATCCGTGGGCGAAGACTGGTCGTCCATTACAGATGCAAACGAAAGGCGCAAAGTCCAGAACCGAATCGCGCAACGCAAGTTCCGTAAGAGAGATACCAAATCCTCTTTGATAGTGACATCAGCCATGCTGACGGAGAATCATAGGCGAGAAGGCCCGAGAGCAGAAAGAGACGGCAGAACGCTCTGCCGAAGATCGACGTCAGGCTGGTGGATCATATTCTGCTGCCAATCCGGATGATCTAGACACCGGTGACGAGGAAGGGTTACCCTGGGGGAGCATTTCGCTTCGGCATGTCGTCTCGACGAGTCGCTCGAAAGAGAAGGGCTCGGGTGGGCATTCCACCTATGCTGCTACGTCGACGGGCGGAGGAAGCTCGAGGTGAAATCCTGCGAGACGCTTGTGGCACGGAGGAGCCGTGAGTATTTGTCGTCGCCTGAGACTCATGATTTGTTTGATCTTAGTCTTTTGTTTGCCAATGTTTGCACGGCACAAATCAAGAGTGGGGGGGAAGGCGACCAAGTTGTGCGCCGCAGTCGGTGTGTCCGAGGAGAGCAGAGGCCTATCAATGCGAGACTGAAGGACCAGACGATCAGGAAGCAGACTAGCTGTGTCAATAGAGTTGTAGCATGGGTTGGGGCGTAATGCAGGTACGTTTTCGGTAGGCAGTAATCCTAGTCCTTTGATCAGCTTCATCGCAACTTCTAACGACAACATGGGTAGCAAACTATCTCTGAGCTGGTTTTTTCAAAGCGTAATTACGTGATTTGCAAGCCATGGTGCGGTATCATGCCTCAGTCACACTGCCTCCAACTCTTGTGTCTACGCCGCAGCAGTGCAGGCGGTGGCAGCGCTTAATGGCAGTCTCGATTGGAGTCAAGGTGAGTGTCCGGGTAGTGCTGCTCTGATGCCTGATATTCCCGGTCCACAGTAGGTAAGCCGCAAGACAGAGTGCCATATCGTCTTGGTGGTGGAAGAATACTTGATTCGTCGGGTTCGTACCAAGGAGTTCGGTTCCTCGAGTCGCTCGTGCAAAAGGTGACGCCACTTGTTGGTAAAAATGCGGCGGTCGATTATCTGGACTTCTGATTGGCGCCCCGCACATCATCCAGAGCCAGTCCTTTTTGACTTCAGAAGCTTCACTTACATCTTCACATCACTTACAAAGTGTTAGGCAAGCAGACTAGCTTTTGCCCGTTCTTCTCGGTCAGACCGAACGTTCCATTGCGCCGGAATCATCGACTCGCCAGGAGCTTCAGATAACGTACCAACAAGATGGCCACAACTATCGACGCAATAGTCCCTCATACTATGTATGACTATACTTCATGGCGAATGGGGCACATGCTAGATTCTAAACCCAGGGTCATCTCCGAAAGGGTTGATAGGTTGTTGCAACTCAGAACTGCCCGTGTTATCGACACATGACTGGTATGCAATGCACGAGCTGCAGTCGTAGGAGTACCTCATAGCTCAGACATGGCCCCATGGAGGACCTCAGGTTGCTGCATTGTCCGCCATGCCCAAGGCTCATGCATTGATTTGATGTTCGAATATTGCTAGCAAACCATGCAAGAGTGGGCACATCGCACATCTTGGTGGAACGCCTTGTCGTTCGCGACGGACTAGCATCGCGGTCGCCGACTCAAGCACCATCAGGGGACATGAATGTATGCGATGCCAGGAAGTGGCGTACACGGCCCGAGCAGTAGCCGCCTACGCCGCCTAGTAGGGCCGTTGATTTCCAACAAGGCAACAGGTCCCACAGTGTCCGATCAACCTCGTCCGTTGGCTGTCGAAGGCCTTGGTAGCAATCTCAGTCATTCGGCAGGCCGACCCGAATGTACCGACCGATATTAATCAGACTTTGATGACATGGCTGTTTGCGAGAGGTTGCGAGAGGTATAAGAGGTACGATCATGCTGTGCTTCCAAAGAATATTCTGGACATCAGAACGCACCTTCCCTTCGATCACACAAGTATTCCAGCCTTCAATGCCGAAAGAAGTCAAATACAGCGTCCCCGTCTCTGCTTTTGGGCGTCTTGCAGTCAACAGCAGCAACTCTGCCGACAATACTGGAAAAAGTATGCCGGTCAACACCCGTTCGATGCAGCGCCTCTCAAGCACACCGCAGGGCTCTTCAGGTCAGGTGCGACCAGGAGCTTCACGTGGAACTCCACAATACAACGTTTCCCAGAGTGCCATGCACAAGGCCGGCATTTCGAACAACGTCGAAAGCAGCGACGAAGACACAGAGGATGACGAGGACGAGGAGAACGAAGGTGGTGCTGGCAACGAGAACGATGAAAGTGACTCCGATGAGGACGACAGTGGTGACGATGTTGATCCTGCGAGTGAAGTCAGAGAGATCTTTGCCATCGCAGAGCCAAGTGGCCTTGTGCCAGCTGAGTTGGAAGACAACAAACCCGGCATGAACCTGGCATCGTAAGTCCCTTAACCTGTGCGATGGGAGCCTGTTCTGACAAGAAACAGAAGCGGAGGTTATCGCCGTGTCCTGGATGTTGTAGCTGCTGAAGCGGTGCGCAACGAGAGATTTTTCGACAATCTGAAGGCCGTGATGCGGGTACCCGGTCGCGAATGGACCTTGCTCATGTACTTTCAGCTACGCACTCGCCTAGACGTCATCATGTTACGATTCGATCAGGACCCGCGCAGACACGACGCGATCAATACCGCGTCTCAGCTGAGAGGACTCATCGAAGCCGTCGAATCGATGGTCGAGACAGACAATTGGGAGGTCATGGATCCGATAACCAAGCAGCAGTATTTCGGTCTTCTCCTGGACCTTCTCCGGGGCGTTGTGGATCGCGATCGTGCCCGTGACAGTCAGGGTTCGCGAAGCCCTTATGTTGCGGAGTCCAGGCGGGACGTGGACTTGTATCAACAAATGAACCACGGCGTGGCTCATGGTGCGGAAGTCCTTCAGTCCATGTTCGAGAACCTGAGTACGCATGGCCCGGATGTGAGACAGATAGAGCACATCGGTTCGATGCTTCGTGCAGTTGAGAATCGACACGGACTGAGCGGTACTGCTGTCGTCACAAAGTCGACGGATCCAACTCGAGTTCTCGTTGCACATCTGCGTCAGATGCAAATTGGTAAGCAACTTGCAGCCATCATTACTGTTCACGCTGACCTTGCGGTTCAAAGCAATCACAAAGCGAATGCCTGCCGGCTCACGCGGCTCACGATCGTCGCGATCCTCTTGAGATCCGACTCGACTTTGAATCATTTCAACAATATTTTCGACACTATCCTTCAGACCTCCGGTGCTGCGCTGGTCGCATTACACTCGATAGATTGCTGCTCTCACGAGATACAGGTTCCCGGCCGTGCTGTACCTAGACAATCGTTAATCAACATTTGGTTTTCTTTACCTTTACGATCCTTGCGGTCATTGAATCCAAGTGTAGGCCAAGTAGATCGGCTCAAGGAGGTCCGCAGGTGAGAACACCATTGAAAAGACAGCGCGACACGATTTCCGTGTCATTGTCGTTGATGCCGTCCAGTCCAGTCAGAGAGAAGTGCGAGGTGACAAAGACAGTATCGAGCTGTCACGTGCATGTGGCGCAGCCCCCGCAAGACGCAAGACTTACGGCGTCACCAGACATGGGCATCGCATATGCCAGTCGCTTCTACGCCATCCTTCCATCTTTTCCATACCTACTACATCTACGCTTACCCTCCTGCACCTACCCACGCATCCATTTTCACTAGGAAGGAAACACCGACAATATGGCAGCAAACACGAGATATGAACATGTCCCTCAGCGCGACAGCTTCGAGGCAGCAGGCTACAATCAGCCGCCTCCTTCATACCAGGCGGAACCTGTGCTTGGGGAGGCCAGGTCCGAAGACGACAATGTTGCCGATGACTTCAAGGTGCGCATTTGAAAGAACGCTACTCCAACAATCCGCGATGGTAGTGCTAATACAGTCGTAGTTCGGCGGCTCTGTCGCAGAAGCCACCCTCCCAATCCGCATGCAGTTCATCCGCAAGGTCTACGCCATCCTCACCATGCAGATTCTCCTCACCACTGCCCTCAGCTCCATCAGTTTCTTCTCGGACTCTTACAAGAATTGGATCCAGAGCAATCAGTGGATGATGTGGGTTAGCATTTTCGGCGCAATCGGATTCATGCTGCTCACATACTGGAAGCGCAAGAGCTACGTGAGTACACCAGTATGCCTAGCATATCATTCAGTGACTAACATGCTGCCTAGCCTATGAACCTTGCCTTCCTCACAGCATTCACCGCACTCGAAGCCTACAGCGTCTCGGTTGTCACCAGCATGTTCGAGTCCAGGATCGTGCTTCAGGCGCTTATATTCACCTTCGCCATCTTTATCGCCCTCACCCTCTTCGCCTGCCAGACCAAGTACGATTTCACAAGCTGGATGCCCTACCTCTTTGGCGCACTCTGGGTTCTCATCATCTTCGGCTTCATGTCCGCATTCTTCCCCAAGTCTAGCACTGTGGAGCTCGGATATGGCGTTGTCGCTGCGTTGATCTTCTCGGGATACATCCTGGTGGACACCCAGCTTGTCATCCGCCATTACCATGTCGAGGAAGAGATTGCCGCAGCCATCAGCCTTTACTTGGATATCCTCAACCTGTTCTTGGCGATTCTGAGGATTCTCAACAGCCAGAACAACAACTAAAGCTACGCATGGCAGATTGTACGGATAATTGGGGGTACGGGCCAAGTTTGGCGGAATGAAAGATACTCAAAGATTGGCTAGCTTATGAGCGTCCATACCGAGGTGTGATACGATACACACGTAGCAGAACTTGGAAATTAACAGAACTCGTTCAATGTTTGGCATCGCTTGGTCTTTTTGCATAATCGGCTAGGTATGCCATTGCAGTCGTACCCTACAACAATCTATATGTACACTTTAAAACCCCTCAGCGGTCCTATCTACACAACACCACCTCGATCATGCACGACCTTCAGCCACAGCCTTGACTCTATTTTCAAACGCCTCGATCATTTTCTCCGCGACCTTCGGTGCCGCCGCCGCGCTCAACGCAGCATACACAGGGTTCGCAAATTGATACTCAATCACAAGATTGACATCCGTCATGTGCTTTGCAGACTCGCCCGTCTCCTCACTAGGCTTGTAAGGATACGAGCGCAGAACCCACTTCGTAGCCAGATGTGTCAAAACGCTCTGATTGCGAGTCGGATCGCTCGCCGCCGCGGGCCTCGGGTTGTGGTGTTCAATCTCCTGCGGCGCAAGCGAAGTATCCGTCAGTCCGGACACTGCTTCGACTACTCTGTCCGGCACACAGTAGACTCTCGACCAGAACTCCTCGCTAACGTCGCTGTTGAAGCCGATTGAGAGTTTCGCTTCTTCGGGGTATGCGGTGTTGTTGGCGGCCGCCGGGTTGGAGGTTTTGGTCACGGTGGAGCTTTGGCAGTAGGGGAGGAATTTGCTGTAGGATGCTACGTCGGAGATTGTTGCGTAGATTGCTGAGGCTGGGTAAGGTAGGGTGCGCGAAGCAGTTAGGGTTTGCTTTTCGCTAACGAAGGGGTTGGGGAAGAAGGTTCGGCGTTGTTGGTGTTGGTGTCGTTGGCAGTGAAGGGCGAGAGTGGGTGCGGCGCGGTGGGTTGCGTTCTGTGGTTGTAGTAGCAGCATGTTTGCGAATGGTCGCGCGATGGTCCTGGAGGCGGCCATGGTGGTTTTGATGAGATGGGTGTGTAGAGAGTGTGGAGATTGTTGTGGATTAGGTGTATGTATGTATGATCCTATAGGAAGTATTGCCGATGGTTGGTATATGGTCGGGTAGTGTGTAGTTGGGTAGGTAGGTAAGGTATTCAAATTGTCAACAATGATGAAATCATCATGTTGGAGCTCTGTGCTATGCTCCTCCGCCCTCATGAATTAAGGTCCGCAAATTGACTTTGACTTTGCCATGTTCACGGGCCAAGCCGAACAGGGCTCAACGGTCGTGTGGGCTTGCTGCTGCTGCTGTTGTGGAGGCGTGTGAAAGTTGGAGCAAGAAATTCCTCGCAGTCGAGATCTGTGAGTCGATTCGACGCATCATTCAAACAACATGGCCAGCGAAGCCCAATCGAACATGGCCGACTCAAGCCAGAGCGAGACGGTCTTGCCTGCCAGGGCGAAGCAACCAAGGCAGCAATTAACAAAGGGAATGGAGCACATGAGGGACTACGTGACGATTGATCAACCGAGTACAACAACGCCACAGTCTGCTCCAGAAGACGCCTATGGAGTGCCTGCTTCTATCGAGCCAGTTCGCAAACCAGCGACAGACTCGCAGAACAATCTGCAAAAAAGGAGTGACCCGTTCCAGTTCGGCACTCGCTACCTGGAAGAAGGCGACGACATATTTGCACACAATGCCTGGGACCACGTAGAAGTCGACCCGCAGTACGCCGAATTCATCGCACAACAGACCATTTTCCAGCGCGACAACCAGGTGTCAGATTTTGATAAGAAGCGCTTCAACGACAAGCCCGAGAAGTGGTGGGACAAGTTCTACTCCAACAACCAAGCCAACTTCTTCAAAGACCGCAAGTGGTTGACCCAGGAATTCCCCGTACTGGCTGAAGTGACCAAAGCCGAATATGGACCTTGCACCGTCCTCGAAGTCGGCGCCGGAGCAGGCAACACGGCTTTCCCGGTCCTCTCCATGAATGCAAACCCAGGACTGAAACTGCACGCCTGCGACTACAGCGCCAAAGCCATCGACGTGATTCGCTCTCAAGAAGCCTACACGTCGCAGCAAGAGCCCACGATCCTCCAAGCAGATGTCTGGGATGCAGCAGGCGAGGTTCTGCCTCCCGGCCTCGAGCCCGGATCTGTTGATCTCATCGTGATGATTTTCATCTTCTCTGCTTTGTCGCCGGATCAGTGGGCGCAGGCCGTACGAAACGTCCACACCCTGCTCAAGCCCGGTGGCGAAGTGCTATTCCGCGATTACGGACGTGGCGACCTGGCGCAGGTGCGGTTCAAGAAGGGTCGCTATCTCGATGAGAACTTCTACGTCCGGGGCGACGGCACTAGGGTCTACTTTTTCGAGGAGCCGGAGTTGCGCGAGATCTGGTCCGGCAACATCCCCACCAATGCCAAGGAGGGAGATCAAGCGGTCGAGCCGATCAAGGTGCCCGGTCTTGAGATTTTGAATCTCGCGGTTGACAGGCGCATGTTGGTCAACAGGCAACGGAAGATCAAAATGTACCGCTGCTGGATGCAGGGTCGGTTCCGGAAAGCTTCGGAGGGGCAGGAAATGGCCAAGGGAGAGGCTGCGGATGCGGATGCTGATGCAAAGCCTTGAAGTCGATGGGTTGTACTCACGAAGTAACTTGGACGATTTTACGATGCCCATACTATGCTTTGATGCAGCAACGACTTATCCTCGATTCGATCTCTTGCCGCCTAGGGCCCTCTCGAGGCTGTGGACAGTCTGTTTCTAGTTCCTCCTGGACAATCGGTCGAACCGTACGCGACCCTGGAAGTGAACGGTTGTGATTGCATTGTGGACGCTTTGTTGGAGTTTCGTGTAAACTGTATATGCATGACACGGTCAAAAGCAACCGACAATAAGCGGGTGTGACACGTTGATGTCGTAAGTCAATATGTTCATGATATGGCCTCGGGGGAATCAGGGAAGCACGTGGGAGGATTTGATGAAAAGAGGAGCCAAGGGAGGACATTCATAAACGATATCATGAAACTTTAATGAGCAGTCCGTTATTGAGCCATCCGTTGCTACTGTAACTGGGCGCATTAGGGTGATGTCGGCAGCCAGATAACGGAGTGACAATACCTACAATCCTTTGAGAGACACCCCTGAACATCACTATACAGCAGCATGCACGCAAACCCATACGTACACAGACCCAGATTCGTGCAGATCCTGTTCAAGCCGTTGCCGCAGATGGTGGAAAGCGCATATCTTGAGCACCTGCAATTGAGCTCGAGCGGACTTCCCAATCTGGATGGATTCAGGATCTCTCGCATGGTGATGAGGATTAACGAATGGAATTCGTGTCGAGGGAACAACCACCAAGGAGGAGGATCTTCGCCAGGGATCCCCCGAGCGGAGATAAATGTCATTCGTGGGAGTAGAAGCAGATGGCGTAATCTATGGGAAACCAGATCTTGTGATCGGCCTGCAGGAACAATCTATTGTCTGCTAACCCTAACTCAAGCCTTGTTCGATAGTTTGTCGGGCTCCGGCTCCGCGCGAGTCGTCAGGATGTCTTGCCTTGTGATGAACTGGAGGGACCTGGTGCTGTGGCTGTGGCGATGACAAGGACAGGGTTGATTGTTCCGAAGATGGTATTCGCACTCTTAACAGCGCCAATCACACATGTGCATACGCAATATATATAGCTACTGATTCATTCGCTCGTGATGCGAAAACTTCGCGCGTGCGTGCTACGGTAGCCTCGAGGCGCAAAGTGGAGATCGTATATTAGTTCATGCCCGTATCTGATCCAGGGCACAGTCATACTACCACCACTGCCGCGTTCGCTTACATGCAGCAAGATGAGAGAGGCTGATGGGACTACTATGCTAGCAGACCCGGATATCAGGGCAAACGAAAGGCCAAGGCTCGCGTGTCGGCCTCGGGGGCAAATCCGACCACACATTTTAGCGAGTCGCAAGAAAACGACGAGGCGCGTCAAGATTTCCGCCCGTGCCCGGTTAGTGTGTTGCATACCTAAGGGAGACCGCGGACACGCATCATGGTCTCCAGGTCTAGTAGCAACATGGCGAGGGAAAAATCTTTCCCATGAGGGCTTGCTAACAAGCGAGGTTGGACGGGTGGCGTCGAATACAGGGAACAGGACAGAGATGAGAAAAGGGGGTTTCAGAGAGCGGTGTGCAAAGATGGAAGAGGAGCAAGAAGAAAAAATCAAGGGACAACGCCTTCAGGGTCCCTCTCGAGAAAGAAGGGGAATTGTGTGAGGAGGGCGTGCGAGCGGGCGCGGAGATTTTTCTTGGAGGTTGTGATGGATTGGGTATGCAACGATGTCTGTGATGAATCATGCATATGCGCGGAAAGTGCGTGCATCATGAAGGGGTTGATGCTGATATTATTATTATTGACGATCGAAAGGCTGATGCTTCAACGACTTTGAGAGCTTTGCTTGACTAATGACACTATTGGTATTTCGTATCACTTCACGTCGATGAAAGTACTTTGCATGCATTGAAGAGTCATGTCGGCTGTACACTATCAAGAAGTCATACCTTGCACCGCTGAGAGAGCACATACGAGAGCGAGCGCATGGCGCACCATCCACTTGAAACCGATGATTGCCCATCTCCACCGAGAGCAAAGAAAGCGTTTCTGTGATTGTTGATGCACGCATGCATGTTCGATCACGGACTCGGTTCTGCATGCTTGGTCCACCTTCCACAAGGCAGGGCGACATAGTGTTTCTGGAGCCGTGTGGGAAGTGGCTCAAGAGTGGCTCAAGAGAACATGGGTGGGAGTCCACCGAGTCCCACCGTGGAGAATGGACAAGATTGGCTTTGGCGCGAGGCTTGTTAACCTTTTGGAGTTGAACGGGATGTGACAGGTCGGACAGGAAATCGTTGCTGCCGCAGTGGCTTGTAGACATGTAACGTACCTGATACCTCTAGCATGTACCTGAGCTGTTACGTGTGCTCGTACTTGTTGTGTGTGTGATGTATTTGTAGCTTAGTAAGGCAGATGCGCACCTGCGAAGAAGACCTCACTACTGCTTCCAAACTAGAGAGATCACCGGTGGGCACACGCAAGAATAAGCAAAGGAAACGCCTCATATCGAATCGGGGGAGTTGTCCGGCAGTAAGGAAGGGTCATGGGAGGCTGTTAAGGTTCTGTAGCAGGCCTTGGGTGTGGACCGGGTGTCATCGAACGCTGAACGGGTGGACGTTGGGTGATGGGTCGCCTATCTCTCGGGGGGGGGAGATGACATCAAGTCAGCGATTGTAATGCGCGGTGAGACCACGGTACAAGGCCAATGTGTAGGGCCTTTACGACTACTGGTTAATGTGCAATTGTGCTACTGTGCCAGTGAAAGATCCAGGCTCGCAGCTGACGGTGCATGGCAAAGGCTGTTCTGCGGTGGTACGCGTGCAACAAACAGTCTTCGATACATGCGTGGTTTTGGTCTATTGTTACTTGGATGCTGTTGTTGATGTTGGTGTTCTGGTGACTGTTTGGGTGTTATCTCCATGTTATACTGCATACTCGATATACTACCGCCTTCTATGTAACAAATAAGGACAAAAGATAGTAGTACCTAGTGTACACCACGCTGGAGGAGACGAGGCCAAACGAGATGCCCCACTCGACTCCCTCCTTCTGCTAGCGCCGTTGTTAGCGAGCTATATTCCAAGCGGCTAACGTGCGACTGTCCAGTCCTGTCGCCTGTGTACAGTACAACTGCCTGCGCCAACAAGTCTTGACGCAGGAACCAGACGGAGCCTGCTGGCAGGTGAGGTGTGTGGTGTGTCTGCCGTTCCTGATTGTCTGTCTGTCTCTCTCTCTGTTCGCCGCTATACCATCAACATCGACATCAACTCACTACTACTCCAACTCCATCCATCGGCCCATCCTTCCTCCCCCTTCCGCCCAATCATCTACCTGCGACCCCCGACCTGCTTAAGCGCCGGCGATCATCCTGTGTCAGTAGTGTTCGTTTCGCCGTGTCAGTGGTCTCGCAGCTGGCCCTGGCCCTCGCGAGCGCCTGTGCTGGCCGCTCATTGGCGACGCCATTTTGCGTAGGCGCAAATGGCTTCCAACGAGTCGCCGCAGCTGCTGGACGCCGCTCGTGAACACCGCACCCACACTGCCTCGCTACCGGTGCGCGCTCCAACCAGTCCGCTCGCCCTCTACGATCCCTCCTCCAACCACACTACTGTCGCCGTGCCCAACCTGCAGCCTCCCTCGTCGCCTTCTGCCAATCGCAACATACAGGTCCATGGCCGGATCATCGTAGCCGACTCGACCTCACCCACTACAGACCGCGTGCGAGCGCCGAACCCAAACAAGAGGGTTGCGCCAGACCCACGACTCGATGAGATCCGTGAAGCCGCTGCAGCTGATGCGCTGAAAGAGGAGATTGCTGAGAAAGGTGTTACTGCTGCACGGGCAAAGGCTCTCTCACACTCACGCCCAACCGCGACTGCCTCCGCCAGAACTGTAAGCGAGCCATTCCTGAGCGGCGCCTCGTCCTTGAGTTCGCCTCCAAACTCTCCAAGTATGTCTACCTCGTCTAGGCCAACTCGGCAGGACCCAACCGCGACCATGCCCAGGACGGCGTCTATAGATTCCACAGTCTCCTCCGTATCGAATGCTTCGACCTCACAAAGACCGCTCGGAACCAGTTCTTATCGAATATCAGAGAGCGCTGGCCCACAGGACGTTGCCTCATTGATCGCCGCTTCCGGATCGCCAGAAGCAGCTATACAAAAGTTGTTGAGCGACAAGAGCTCGGCAGCATCACATAATGCCCAACTTTGGCGGCTCGTGGAAAAGCAAAGAGCCATGATTCTTGGGTTGAACAGAGATCTTGAAAAATCCATGAAAGAGAAGGACCGCTACAGGAGAAAGCTAAAGGAGAGCTTGGTACAATCATCTTCCGCGCCAGCTTTGACTCCCACTGGACAGCTGTTGGATGATGGAGAGACTCGGGACGATAGTCAATCACCAGCGCTTCCAGAGCAGATGCGATCGCCAGCATCGCAGTCTGTACTGCGGCAGGGGATTTTGGACAGTCCCAAGGACAGTGAGCCGCCGGGAGCTGCTTCGCCGTTCTCTGGCCGGCCGGATACACCTTTGGGTCCAAACAAAATACCATCGCCCACCACTGCCGCGACGCCTGCGTCAACCGGTGTGGACATAACCAATGGGGAGCTTGGGCAAGCTGAAAATGTCAATACGCCGCACCATACGGTACCTCGAGTAAGCGGGCCAAATGCGCCACTTGCGCAAATCGTCACAAGCACCAGATCGCCTCCGGTATCTCCCAGGACCCCAGACCTTTCTGACAGAGGTCACCAACCCTCATTATCCATTTCATCAGCAGCTAGCCCGTCAGCAAATGGGGCATCATTCTCGGGAGCCTTTAAGGGAGCGTCGAGAAAGGCGCCTCCCGCGCCGCTGAACCTGTCACCTCAAGCGAAAGATTCCATGCCAACTGTCTTTGTCGATGCTTCAGAATCAGAATATGAGGAAGAGCCAGAAACGATCCGTGCGAACCGAGTGATACGTGGCAGGCGGAAAACCCGGGAGGAAGACGATCATGAGCGGGAGGTGCTGGCGAGGCAAGAAGAGGAGCACAGGAGCAAGTCAAAGAAGAGCAAGAAAAGCGACAGTAAGAGCAAGAGTTTGCCGCCGAAGGAGGCGCCTCCAGAGGCGTCAGAGACAACTGTTCCCCCAATGATTAAGAGCCATACGGTTGCAGGTTTCGTCGACGAGAAGACACATGTACCAACTTACCGACCGACGGGAGATCCAGCCGCAATCCTCAGTCAGCGCGCAATTTCAGGACAGCCTGCAATTTTGCAGCGCAACGTCACCGCTCCCTCGATAATGAGTCCGGGCTTGCCTATGAGCCCTCGCCCAGGCGACCGGCCGCCAAACTCACCTATGCCGCGAGCACCCAACAAGGCCCTGAACTCGATGCCACTATCGCCTCGAATGGGCGCCACCAGCTTTCCGCTCTCACCACGTCCGCCGAAACAGCCCATACCCATGCCACCACAAACACCGATGTCTTTCGCGTCACCGCACCTTGCGCGCGCCGAGACCTATCATCGCGCGGGACAAGCATCTCAAAGCTCTGTTGGCAGCCATCTCAATTCGCCAGACCCGAGCCCTGAAAACGAACGCCCGTCAATGTCAAATGACCCCAGGTCAACAGGCGAGGTGTACAAGGGCTTGGTGACTGACCAGTATCCTGGACTACTTCTACCGCCGAATGCTCTTCCATCGATCTATGTCAGAACCGCATCCTCTCGAATGAAGCCATCCCGGCAAAGTTATATGGCACCAAAGCATTTCGAAGATAACCCAGTCTTTACGCTAGCTATTCACGCACGCTCCGATAGCAAGCAGCTATGGCGCGTTGAGAAGACGTTTGCATCCATGGCTACACTGAATCATCAGATCAGACTGGTCACCACTTTCAACGAACGCCTTCCCGATCGGTCACTATTCACTGGCCACGCTCCCGCAAAGATCGATGCTCGTAGGCAAGCCCTGGACGCGTTTTTCGAACGTATGCTGGACGCCATACAAGACGAGAGGGCCGCCCACATCGTGTGCAAGTTCTTGTCTGTCGAGGCGTTCGAGGCCGAGGGCGGAGACTACTTCCCCTCCACACGTGAGCGCAGACCTGACACCCCCGTTGGCAAGGGACGCACACTTCTTGAAGGCTACCTCACTAAACGTGGCAAAAACTTTGGTGGGTGGAAGGCTCGCTATTTCGTTCTCGATGGACCCAGTCTGAAGTACTTTGAAGCCCCTGGGGGTGCCCAACTCGGGTCAATCAAGCTTCCAAATGCCCAAATTGGGAAGCAATCGCCCGGAGCCAACAACGGTTCGGTGGAAGATGAAGAGAATCAGTTTAGGCACGCTTTCCTCATCCTAGAGCCAAAGCGGAAAGATTCCTCGAGCCTAGTCCGCCACGTCCTTTGCGCAGAGAGCGATGTTGAGCGTGATAGCTGGGTCGATGCACTTCTTCAGTACGTTGATTGGCGGGATGAGAATGAAGAGTTCGGTAGAGGTGTGCCAATCTCTAAATCCGACATCAGTGCTCCGCGCAGCCCAAAGCTTTCGAGGTCGTTCAACGAGCTGCGACCATCCTCCCTGGGACCAGATACCTCGCGTTCGAGACAATTGGACTCGGTGCGTAGTCTTGCCTACGACTCTACGATCGCAGGCGAGGCGCCAGTCATGGGCCCGCCGAATGTGCGTGCCTCCGGTACGCCTTCACCTCCATACGATGTTGCGCAACACAGCGGTGCAAGCAGCGGAGCGAGCGAGCAATCTTTCCCTCAACATCCAGTGATCTCCGGGCCCAGCAATGCGCATGTCATTCAAAATTCCGGGCAATGGGGCATGAAACCGCCGCCGACGCCTGGATTCCAAAAGGACAAGAAGCGTGGGATATTCGGGTTCCGAGGGCGATCGTCTTCTGATCTGGGACCAGAAAAGGGCACCCCGCCAGGGTCAAATCCAGACAGCGGCGTTCGTGCGACCTTTGGCGTACCGCTTGCAGAATCAATTGATTGCGCGCAGCCCGCTGGGGTGAACACCGAGCTCCCTGCCGTGATGTACCGATGCATCGAGTATCTCAATTACAAAGATGCTATCGCGGAGGAGGGCATCTTCCGCCTGTCCGGATCAAACACCATAATCAAGGCTTTGCGTGAGCGCTTCAACACCGAGGGCGACGTGGATCTTGTTGAGGATCAGAGAAATTACGACATTCACGCCGTGGCAAGTCTGCTCAAGCTGTACCTCCGCGAGCTGCCAGCAAGCATATTGACCCGAGAGTTGCACCTCGAGTTCTTGCAGTGTCTCGAGTTGACTCCCAAAGACAAGATCATCAAGCTGAACGTGCTAGTCAACAGACTTCCTCGGTCTAATCGGGTCTTGCTTCAAGCTCTATCGGAATTTCTAGCGAGTATTGTGGAAAACGCTGATGTCAACAAGATGAACGTCCGCAATGGTAAGTGCTTTCGCCGTCACTACTGCTTTGTTGCCTATAGCTAACATTATTCTCAGTCGGCATCGTCTTCGCGCCCACTCTTAACGTACCCGGGCCGCTCATCTCCTCTTTCGTCGAAGATCAGGCTAGCATCTTCGGACCCGCCATGGACGAGTCCGACATGTCTGATAACCCTTACATTGAACACAACGCCACCGAATCAGGCGATCTACGCTCCCCACGCAGGATGATGTTCCAGGATTTGCCAACACCAGGCTACAATCAGCCGACGTTCCAGTCTCTCGGCTATCCTGCACAATATGATCCCAACGACACGGGGATGATTCCCATGCGACCAGCGTATGCAGAATACCAAATGGCGCCTCAAGGCGATGGAAGCTTCGGCAGCCTAAATGATGCTCTGCGCAGCCCGGGTGTACCGCCACAAAGGAAGAAGCGTGAGAGTAGCATGGCCGCCGCCATGGCCATGGTAGGCGCGGGTCAGCACGTGCCCAAGAAGTCGAGTCTCTCGAGGATGCGGGACGATCACCAAGATCAACAGCAGCAGTACGGAGCCAGCTTTTGAACGCTGAAGTGACGATTTGAATGCTACGATGCACAAGCGCCTCGTCTGTTACAACGCTGCATGACGGGACCACCTTCTATCTTTGCGGAGCACCAAACGGTTTCAGGAAACCCTTGGTTTGATGCATGTCACTGTGAACTGTCACCCGAGGACCAAGAATTGTCGACAACTTTCCGGTGGTTAGCTCGCTCCACGATACACGAACTGCTGCAAAGCACAAAGCACTCCACACCCATGGAGAGGACACAGCGAGTGAGCGAGCGCAGAATGTCGCTTTGTTCTGTCTCTCTTGTCAGAGGGGAAACAGTGCTTGTTATACTTCTTATTCCCCAGCGCGGAAGCCCTCTTCTTCTCTTCCAAGAAACATTAAATAATTGCTTTCCTTCATCCTCCCCTTTTTTTTCACTTTGCCTTTTTCGCTTTCTTCACAAAGCAAGCATGACGAGAAGAATACCCCGAGTACACATTACATGTTTAGTGCTTTTTCTTGTTTTTTTTAGCTAGTGTCTATGGATACCCCCCTTCTTTCCTCTTCTTGTGCTTCTTCTCCTCTCGCCATCAAGGATCAAAGACAGACGCGCAGGCAGAATATATAGAGCTTTGCTTCCATTAATGAAGATAAGATTATGAAGATTTACCAAGATTAACTTGACTCAGAGTCGTCGTTCGGATGTTGCTAGCTCATCCACTATAGTCGATTCCGTTAGTCGAGTTTCTAGCTATTCATTTCTCGGAACCATGCAATCTGGTCATCTTGCGATTAAGCTTTTCATGATTTACGATACTACTGTGTATGTCTAGACTGGTGTTGCTACAGTTTTCTGAATGTATTCGATCAAAGTGTTTCCCTTCCGACTCAAAGTGTTTTGGTCTACACTACACTGTACATGCCTCCGAGGGCAAAAAAGGGCGATCGATCAAAGTCGCACATCTGGCTACCTTCGTTCCCCAAAACCCCACCGTCACCGTCCGGGACCCGTAGCAAGATTGACATCAGCAGCATACTTCTTCTCAATGCCCATCTCTCTTCTTCTTGCAATGACTCTCCCAAAACATACCAACACACGTGCTGATAATCGATCGGCCAACAATCACACGCAACCAACCATTCACCCAAAATACAACTTGTCGCAATTCCCGCACCGAAACTTCTCCCCGCCTCCGTACTCCTCTTCACTCTCGCCATTGCCATCTGCGCCCTTGCAAAACCTCTCCACATCCCTCAACATATACCTGACCTCGTCCCTCAGGTTGTACGTCGCTTTGGCGAAGGCTCCTTTTCCTACACAGCGCGGATGGTACGATTTTCGGCAGCCTTCGCAGGCCACGAGGGTCGGGTCGTCGGACGAGGCGTGGCAGTGGCAGTGTGGGCCTAGGGGTGGGGAGTTGGGTGGCAGGGCTGTGCTGATTGCTAGGGAGGCAAGGAGAGGGCGGCGTTTTCGCTGCAAAGTGGAGGTGGGTGTTGTTGTTGTTGGGTTTGAGGTGTTGGTCGTTTGCATCTTTGTTGGTGATGTTGTTGGGGTCGTTTGGTTGATTGGGGTGAATTGGGAGGTGAGCGATACGAAAGTGGAATGCGATGATTGTTTCGCGCTCGGACGAGAGCGCTGGTCTTGTTCGGTCGTGCGCCTATCTCGGTTCTGGTGGTCGAGGCGAGGGATTTTAGAAGTCGAACTGTCGGGGTGTTTGCTCGCTACGGCGGCATCGTAGCTGGGACCAGGTGAGACGTCGATGTTGCTGAGAGGTGAGTCTTGCCCTGTGCCGACGGGGAGGTCACTGTCGAGCCTCTTTGAGGGCTTCTGGGGCCTCGCCTCAATGTCTGTGAATGCAGCGATGTCTGGTCCTCTGATGCGAACCAGGTCCAGTGCCCGTGAGATCAAGTTCCGTTGTACAGTTCCCAACGTGCTCTCGAATGTCATCTGATGTACGGTTTCAAGGAGGGATCGAAATGAAGTGAGGTTCGCAATGAGCAGATTGACCATTTCGAGCGCTTGAGCTTCCAGTTTGGGAACCTGGTACTGTAAATAGAACCACAAGATTAGTTCAACACCTTGCCTTTGTAAGTCCGCGCTATGAAGAGCAGCATACAACACCAACATACCTTCGCAGCAAGACAAGCAAGACCAGCCACAGCCAAAATCTCGCCGCAAACGAAATCCGGTCCCTTCGCGACCACTTCGTCGATGGTTTTGCGATCCGTCAGGAGATCCTCGTCGTCAATACCATACATCCACTCCACCATCTGCTCGACAATCGTCGCGTCGTCTTCGTCATCGAGTTGAATAATCATCGCGCCAGTCTTGGCTGTAGCGTCGAGGACTGGTGATTGGGAGCAAACGATGAGCCGGTGAACATCGAGTTGCGTGCCGATTGACGTGATGAGGCGGAGATCGGCATATTTACCCGTGCGATAGTGTTCTGCGAAAGCGACGGCGATGGAAGGGTTTTTCTTCATCTTCGGGTTGTTGATGTGCTGGTGTGTTGTTGAGACAGAAAATTTTGCGGCGGATGTAAACTGGGAAGGGGCGAAGCAGCACTCATTCTACGGGAATATCGGACTTTGGGCACTGGTGATGGCATTCAGTACTGTTTTGTTGTTGATATCCGTACAGGGACATACCTAATCGTTGCCACCATGACTGCTACTCTATCTGTTGCGATGATTTGCCATGGTGATATCGAGCATCTCACCGCCGGACGTCAAACTTCAACACAACCTCGCGAGCACGTGTTCAGTCGGCGAGGTCACGCACGCACGCACTATCAGGACTGTGAGAAAGCAAAGCCAAGGTTCAAAGTTGTTTCATATCATCTCGTTCAATCGTAACTGGGTCGGGACTCGGGCTGTGCAACCATCATCGGCTCCCTGGCCCTCCCTCAAGACTCAAGTAGACGCATGACCCGCTCATTTGTCGGCGACCGGGAACTCCTTGCCGCTGGCGCTCTTGTACTGGCCACGAATGAAGTCGGAGATCTGCTCGTCCTTGGCCTGCTCCACGGCGCTCTCGTTGTCTTGCTTGCCTTGGCCCATGAAGTTCTCCTGGACGTAGTCGACGCCTGTGCGAGGAAGTCAGTCAATGTGGCGCTTGGAAGTCGAAATAGGCTTGCATACCCTTGTCGAGGTAGTCCTCCTTCTTCTCTCCAGCCTCGCCGCCGCCCGCAGCGTTGTTCAGCTTGTTGCCAATGCCACCAAGGAAGCCACCACCGCCAGACTGCTGCTCAGAGCCGGATTGCTGGTTCTCGCCGGCGTTGTTGTTGTTGTTGCCGCCGCCCATTGCGTTCTTGACGAAGTCCATTGTTGGTGAAGTGCTGTTGCTGTGATGGGTGTTAACTAGGTGGTGAGCAGGGGAGAGTCGAAGGATCATACACACTTATTTGTGAGAGAGTTTTTTGTTGATGTGTGAAGGCTAACAGTGTGAATGAAGAGTAGAGAACAGGAGATCAAGAGAAGAGTCGAGGGGTTATCAAGGTTGGTCAGGTAGCAGGTGCAACATAGCTTCAAACTTGGCAGTAATACATGTAGCGGGCACGACTGACGTAGATTGAAACGCCAATGCACCGGTGGATTCGAGGTATATGGAAAGGTACGGGAATTGATTGGTGACGTTGCATTCTACCTATGTACACAGCCCCAATGCTAGCACGGTACAGTGCCTGTACTCTCAGGTGGCATGATAAACGAGGCTTGGTGCTTTGGTGGGGCAGAACAGAGCAAAGGGTCTCTTGACGCAGGATGCATTGCCTAGACTGGACTAGACGATTCTTAGTCCATCGATCGAGGCCGGCGGCGTGCAGCAAAGCACCCCCGAGATCAAGATGCACCCGTGGAATATGCCCGGCGAAAGGACTCGCGCAGTCACATGCTCCATTGCATACAGACACCACCATCAATAATAATTCCCCTCCACCACCATCTCTTATAGGTAACCTCTTAGATGAGATCCTTCGCTCGCGCCGGAGCCGCCAAACCATTGCTGCGCGCATCCAACCACGTCTCTCCTTCTCCTTCCACTGTCGTCCATCGCGCCTTCCACACCCGCCCGCTTGCCTCCACCTTCACTCGAAGCTACGCCGCCAGGCAGCCCACCACTACCAGAGATCCACTCTTGGACCTCTCCGCCAAAAACCGCCATCACATCTCCAACAACCTCACATTCAACCAACGCCCCCTCCCCGCCACACGAAGACACTGTTCGCATCGAAGAACCATGTGCCGCCACCAACGCGAGATCGAAGGCGCAAACTCCAGCATGGACATCGCCAGCGGCCGCGAGGTTCTGCCCAAGAACGTCAAGCCTCTACACTACGACTTGACTCTTGAGCCCAACTTCGAGACCTTCAAGTATGAGGGAACCGTCACCATCGAGCTGGACGTCGTGGAGGACACCAAGAGCATTTCCTTGAACACTCTGGATCTGGACATCCACGAGACCATCATTAAATCCGGTTCCAACACAGTGTCTTCTTCGCCCAGGCTGAGCTTAGACGAGGACTCGCAGACCACAAAGATCGATTTCGACGAGACCATCCCCGCCGGGACAAAGGCCACCCTCTTCCACAAGTTCACTGGCAGCCTGAACGACAACATGGCTGGATTCTACCGCTCTTCCTACAAGGGTGCGGACGGCAAGGACGCATACATGGCCACCACCCAGATGGAGCCTACGGACGCACGCAGGGCTTTCCCCTGCTTCGATGAGCCCGCACTGAAGGCTACCTACACTGTCACCCTCATCGCCGACGACAAGATGACTTGCTTGAGCAACATGGACGTCGCCAGCGAGAAGCAGGTCGACTCTGCCATGACTGGCACGAAGCGCAAGGCTGTTACCTTCAACAAGACGCCGTTGATGTCGACCTACCTCCTCGCCTTCATCGTTGGTGAGCTCAAGGTTTACGAGACCAACGAGTTCCGCCTTCCCGTCCGCGTCTTCTGCACTCCCGACAAGGACATCGACCACGGCCACTTCTCCGCTTCGCTTGCCGCAAAGACGCTCAAATTCTACGAGGAGCAATTCGACAGCGAGTTCCCTCTGCCCAAGATGGACATGGTTGCCATTCCCGATTTCTCTGCCGGCGCCATGGAGAACTGGGGTCTCGTCACTTACCGTGTTGTTGATCTTCTCCTCGACGAGAAGACCAGCAGCGCATCTACTAAGCAGCGCATCGCCGAAGTTGTGCAGCACGAGCTTGCTCACCAGTGGTTCGGTAACCTCGTTACAATGGACTTCTGGGATGGTCTTTGGTTGAACGAGGGCTTCGCCACATGGATGTCTTGGTACTCGTGCAACATCTTCTACCCGGAGTGGAAGGTGTGGGAAGGATACGTCACCGACAACCTCCAGTCCGCTCTTGGTCTCGACTCGCTGCGTAGCTCTCACCCTATTGAGGTGCCTGTCAAGCGTGCCGATGAGATCAACCAGATCTTCGATGCCATCTCCTACTCCAAGGGCTCTTGCGTGCTCCGCATGATCTCAAAGCACCTTGGTGAGGATGTCTTCATGGAGGGTATTCGTCGCTACTTGAAGAAACACGCCTACGGCAACACTCAGACCGGCGATCTCTGGGCCGCCCTCAGTGATGCCAGTGGCAAGGATGTCGAGCGTATTGCCGACATCTGGACCAAGAACATCGGTTTCCCCGTCGTTACTGTCACTGAAGATGAGAAGTCGTCCTCTGTTTCGGTCAAGCAAAACCGCTTCCTGCGTACCGCCGATGTCAAGCCTGAAGAAGACAAGACGCTCTTCCCTGTCTTCCTCGGACTGCGCACCAAGAACGGCGTTGACGAGGAACTCACTCTCTCCAAGCGTGAGGATACTTTTAAGGTCCCCGACTTTGACTTCTACAAGCTGAACGCTGACCACAGCGGAATCTACCGTACATCTTACCCTCCCCAGCGTCTCCAGAAGCTTGGTGAGAACGCCAAGGCCGGTCTCCTCACTGTCGAGGACCGCGCTGGTATGATCGCCGATGCCGGTGCTCTCTCCGCCGCTGGCTACCAGAAGACTTCTGGCCTCCTCTCATTGCTCAAGTCTTTCGACACCGAGCCTGACTTTGTTGTTTGGGATGAGATCACCGCTCGCGTTGGCACCATCCGCAATGCCTGGATCTTCGAGGACCAAAAGACACAGGACGCTCTCCGTGACTTCCAGCGCAGTCTCGTTGCCGAAAAGGCACACAAAATCGGCTGGGAGTTCAAGGACACCGACGGTCACATCGAGCAGCAATTCAAGGCACTTTTGTTCGGCGCCTCGGCTGGCACTGGTGACGAGAAGACCAAGGCCGCTGCCTTCGACATGTTTGAGAAGTTCGCTGCTGGCGACCGCAACGCACTGCACCCTAACCTCCGCTCCAGCGTCTATGCTGTTGTCCTCAAGTATGGTGGTGAGAAGGAATACAACATCCTCGTCAACGAGTACGAGACCGCCAAGAACGCCGACGAGCGTAATGCCGCCCTCCGCTCGCTTGGCCGCGCCCAGCAACCAGAGCTCATCCAGCGTACGCTCGCATACTCCCTCAGCAAGCACGTCAAGGACCAGGATGTATACCTGCCCCTCGCCGGCCTGCGCGCCCACCGCCCCGGTATGGAAGCCTTCTGGGAGTGGGTCAAGGAGAACTGGGAGGTGCTTGTTAAGAAGATGCCGCCTTCCTTTACCCTCCTCGGCTCCGTGGTCGCCATGGCTTCCAGCGGTTTCACCAAGAAGGAGCAACTCGACGATGTCAAGAGCTTCTTCGATGGCAAGAGCACAAAGGGCTTCGAGAGGAACTTGGCCCAGAGTTACGATGCCGTCCAGGCTAAGATTGGCTGGCTCGAGAGGGACTCCAAGGATGTCGAGCAGTGGCTCAAGGAGAACAAATACTTGTGAAGACCTGGATGATTGGCCGTCTGGGGTAACATCGCTTTACGCTAAAACAAACCACATATACATGTAATATATACATGGATAGAAAAAAAAATGAATATAAAAAGTGGATGCAGCGCTGTGTATAGCTTACCTACTACACCGAACGCGATCCTTCCCACCAAACACTCTCTTCTCTTGGTTTTCTCGCATAGATAAATCGATGTTGGTGACTCGGGTGTGTCATCCTTGAGGTCGTAAGGGTTAGGGTTGGTGTTAGCCGATCGAGCCAGTATCCAAATATCTCGTTCATCTGCCTCCGTTCATTTGTATATGTGGGTATAGAGGCATCTTGATAGCCCCTTGGGTGTCAACATTCGTAGAATGTGCATTCTCGGTATGTAATTGTCGTTCGAGGCCTGTCGAATCAATGAACGCCGATGTCAAGCTTTATGCACACATTCCAATGAGCCTCTGTTCGAGAATCACTCACCTGGAACAATGCATTTACAAAACAACTGCACTACTTGTTTATTGAGTGCCGATGGTAATCTACGGCATCGCACATGAGGAATGATTGATCTACTTGGCTGACTGCTCGATCTCAATCGAACATCGAGGCAGTTGATGCTTCATTGTTGGTAAATTCGCTGGCCGGCGACAGCCGCGAAAGGAGTCCCGATGCGATAGAAGGGACAAGAGGCAACTGTAAACCACCTAGGTATGACCTCGGCGGTATCGTTGCAATGGCTCGATCAAACCAAGTCTGTATCATGCTCATGCTATCGTTACTTCGTTACGCTGGTCAATGCAAATCCGCTATTCTCGCGAGACTTCAAACCTCTTACTCATCATGTCAAACGCCCTTCAACTCAAATCCGTGCTCCAGCAGTACTCTGTGCGAAGTCGCCCTTGTCCAACCGCCCAACGAAGGCCAGCACGCGTCCCACCAGATCCTGTACGACACTCTCGGGGTTGCCATTGAGGTTGTGGCTCGCACCAGGCACGACACCTCCATTCTGTTCATCGATAATCGCCCCAGCATCGTTTGCCACACCGGTCCACCTCTTGACCAAAGCCTCCTTATCCAGCTCCTTTGATACATTCTCCTCTTCACCCGAAAACAAGATCAACACCGGCGTCTTGCCAGGCAACTTCCCAAACGACTCCCTCAACCTCACCTCGTCGAAATCGCTCGAGAAGAAATCGTCTGCGCCGCTATGATCAGGCCCCGGGCTAGCAATATCAACCCACCGTCTCGCCGTCACAGCGGTCCGCCCAAAGAGCGCGCTGGTGAAGCGGAAAGGCATCATATCCATGTCCTTCTTCTCCCGGCACATCTTCAACGCAAGCTGGTTCGCCTCTTGAACAAAAGCGCGCGGGAGATCGGCTTCGATCGCTTCACGATCAGAGACAGGCGCCTGCAAGATCGCACCGTCGACAAAAGGTCGCTTGTCCGCGCCGGTGCCGGTCAAGTATTGCATGCAGTCTTGGCAGCCCGTTGAATGGCCCATGATTACCACTTTGCCGTTGGGCCTGCGCTCCCTTACGAAGATGACGATTTTGGCTATTTCTTCGGCGTCGCGGGCGATGCTGCTTGTCCCCCAGCTGTTGCCGCTGGAGCTAAGAGCGGCGAGCATGAGAGACCATGTTGGGCCGAGTGATCGGGCGAGGGCATAGGGGTATGCGACGGAGCTGTAGGTGTCTGAGAGACCGCCGATCCAGATGAGGGTGTTTGTATTGTTGGTCGAGGTGAGGGGTTTTGAGGGCTCGAAAGCGGAGAGGTTGGGTGCGATGTTGTGGAGGGTTCCAGGGCGGGAGTTTGGAGAGGCCATTGTTGCGATACGTCTTGAGATGTTCCAACTCTGATGGATTTCCGTTTTTTTTCCCGTCCAAGCCAAGAAGTATCAACGACAACAGAGTGTTGAACACGGCATGAAGTTATGTACGACCATTGAAGCTGCCGCCCCACTCGAGCTCGCTCTCCAGAAGGTTTCGTCATCGCGCGTTTCTTCACTTCAACACGTTCCTGAACCGCACGCGTAGCCTCAACCTCAAATCAACTCCCATCGTCTTTCATCTGCAAAAGACTCCTCGAACACGCATGACAATGTGTGGAATCTAGCGATGAAAGATAAGCAAGCCCATAGTAGGCTCCGTCGAAAAGACAGCAGGTTCGATGCTCCGAGTTGATGACTCGGATTTCGCTTCTTCGTCTGAGAACATACATGGACTTGTTGCCACGATTGAATGATGAGAATAGATTCACCAAAGAAGCCCCGCCTCAAGCTCATACAGTCGGCCGTGTGCTACAATGGAAACATTTCAACCGGTGAGAGACTGGTCGTCAAGTCGCAAAGCCTCAAGCTGAGGCTCATATGAGTGTGCCCGTATCATCAGTCGGATACTAATCCCAGATTGCATTGGCCACTGAGAGACCGGTTTGACCATCACGTTGTCCGACTCGGAATTCGACCAATACTCGAGCAGTAGAAGCAAACTGTCACATGCAAAGGACTGGACCAACCAAGTCCCGAATCATTACCAACCTCATCCATTCCACTGGCCGACAACATGATCAATACATCGAATCAAAGCGCTCGCGATTCGCTTTCGTTTAGGCTCAGGCGCACTAGCTCTATTCAAAAATAGAGATGCAGACCTGTAAATGCCATCCAAACCTTCCCGAAGAAACCCTTGCTCCTCTGCCTCCGAGATCGCTACCTACAAGCGATTCAAAAAAAACATCGACAACCTCACTTCACCCACTCCCACGTCACCAACCTTCACTCGACATCCACCACCACCACTCAAAAAATCCAAAAAATGTCAAGACGCGTAACTCGCAGCGAAACCCAACATCGCCTACAACGATCAACGGTAATGCCTGACCCTTCAAAACCACCTGCAGATGGCACGTGTCTCTGGTGGACCCTCCCTCGCGAGCTCCGAGAGAAGGTGCTGAAGGATGCATACGGCCGCGACCGAGACGCGCCGATGAAGCCTATAATGGGCGTGGACTACCTCCGGGACGAGTTAGGGTTCGTCACTACAGACCGCAGGTCTGACAGACTCCCAAAATTGGTAAGTGACAATGCACTGTTATTCAAAGATTGATTTGCTCGTGACGCGTTCACTTCATGAGCGATGTGCGAATTTGTCCAGTGGCGCTGGCAGCACTACTCTCCAAATACGTACTCTAACAGACAGATCCAACATCCATCAGAAACAACCCCCCAAAACTAACCACCCACCCCCGACAGCCTGCAAATTTCACCCACTACACTTCCCGCTTCCTCGTCAGCAAACGCTGGCAACACGAAGCCACAATCGACTTCTTCAAAAGCAGCGACCTTGATGTCACGCGGCGCAACCGGATCTTCAATTTCATCAGCCCCTACGCCAGCTACAGCGGCATTCACAACATCAGAGTTCCTCTCCCAGGCCTCGAGCACCTAGTCGCAATCCACGCGCGAATGTCCGAGATCCTGTGCGTCGGGGTGGGCTCACTGGTCAAAGCGTGCCCACAGCTGAGTCGCATCGAACTACACGCCGAGTCGCTGGATTTTGAGGGCGGGTGGTTCGACGAGGTCGTAGTGAACCCTGCCGCTGGACCTTCCGGGTACAACACGCGCCAAACAACGAAGCATCACGACGATATGAACAACAGCAACGCAATCACCCAGTTCCTCTCCGACATGCAAGCCATGGCCTTGACGCTCACCTCTCGCCACTCCGCCCGGATGTGGCGCGAAAGCCTGACACCGGAAGCCCTGCTAAAAACACGCTGGTACGCCGAGATCCAGAATCTGAGCGGATTGCAGGACGCTACGCTTATGCTGACGCAGAATTCGTTTCTCTGGGAGGGCCACTCGACTGCGGAAGAGACTAATTTCTCGTTCAATCTGTGGAAGATCAGGTGGTTGTTCTTGGTCAGTGCTACTAGGCCGAGGTGGGGGAAGAGTGACTTGCTCCTTTCGTTGGTCCATGGTGATGGTAATCGCGTGTCTGAGGAGCGGTTGCGGGAGGGAGGCCATGGTGAAGGGCATGGACTTAGGAGAGGCATGATGTGACTGCGCGACTTGATCATTCTTTGGGGCTGCGTGGGAGGAAGAACGCCATGTCAGGTCAGAGGAAGAGGCTTTGCTTTGGACTGTTAGGAGGACGATGGTTACGAGTGATGTCCGGGAGGAAACAGCTGTCGAGGTAGATAGGATCGGGGACAATGATTAGGAATAGTGAGTTGGAAAGGGAAGGCGTGTTTCACAAAGCAACCGATACATCTTTTGCATCGCTACGTAGTGTACGACGCTCACCATTGACAACTCGTTCAAATACCTGCCAGCACCTCCAAGACCTCGTGTATGTATTCATCATCCATGCCCGCGCTCGCTCCTGTGGTTAGTTGATCGAAAATAGACGGGAGAACATACCTTGGATTTTCGCAAGCATTTGCTCTCTCTCAGAGAAGCGACAGGAAGACAACAGCGTTCGCTCGCGAAGAAACAATGGGATGGGTAACATACCTGGTCTGGCTCTATGATGGGGCTCTATAGCGACGAAGCGATCTCCTTTCGGAGGCTATCGAACGCGGACTGTCGTCTTTTGCTGTGGTAGTAAGTCGAGAGCAAGGTGACTTATTTGACGGTTGATGACGGGAATCATCGAGCACGGGAAAGACCCGGAAGGGGTAGCTGAAGTCGAGGGGGCGGGTCTTCGTCTTGGGCTGTAGTCGCTGGAGTGGCGGCTGGGGTGCGAGTTTAGCGTGAAGGTGCCGGTTCGAGGTTGTCGATGTACTTCTTTGATATACGCAGGGTTAACCCGGAGAAACAACGACCGTAGCCGAAGGGTAGTCGCAGGAGCGGCGACTGGGGTGTGAAGGGGTCGGTTCGATTTAACTGGACCGGTTGTACTTCATTGTCGAACACGGGAGATCCCGGAAGGTAGATTTTCTTGTGCTGAAGACGTCTGTCGAAGGGCGTCTGCCGCTTGTGATGCAGTTGGAGGTGATGGCTCCACTATTGCAGCGAGGTACTCCGTTGTCGGGGATGGGTGGTAGTGCAGGGGGTGACCGAGCTCAGAGTGACTGGGCTCTCTATCGCCGACTAGACTGTCCCGTCACAGAGAGTCATCCTCGTCTGTGAATGTGGTTAGCCCGGATCATACTAGAAGTGAGCGGAGATTGTGGTTACCGGATGGGGTTTGAAAAAGGCGAGCCTGAGGCAGGTCCTTGGGGGGTGATATTCTTGTTCTGTGGGTGAAGGTGCCGGCCCTGAAAGGGCAGATGCACACCATTACGGTGGCTCTACATTCGTTCCAAGGGTTACTTCAGTTGAAGCGGCAAAAGAAAGTTCAAATGCCAGTTTGGACACGACCTGCGTAGCCGCAGTTGAACCTTGACAAGACGGACTTGGGCCGACATTGCCACCTGTGATGAACGTTAGCTGGCCGTGATATCTGAGGCAGATAGGTAGAGATGACACGTACCATGATCTGTGCGCATAGGGAAAGTTGAGCGCTGTGGTACATCGACGCGACCACCTCTCCTGGAAGGGCGTCTTCCCCTGTGAATAGTGTTAGCCTGTTACTTCACTCGGGTGAGAAGGGATAAGACAGACCAATGCAGCGACAGGCGCCGTACCTCGCTACTTGCAAGCAGACCGATGTGATCTTCTTCTTCTGTGAGTGGAGGTGTCGCCCCGGAAGGAAGGAGGGTTACTCCAGTTGAAGGCATGATAAGGCTCCCGCTCTTTATCCTGCTTGTGGGGGATGGAGACCGAGGTGGCGTTCGAGAGCTCGCGCAGTGAGGCGGAGCGAACAATTCGGGTTGTCTGCAGAATGAGGTTAGTATTCATGTACCAACGGCTCGCTGTCGCGCGAGCCGCTGTGTCTTCCTTGCGCTGCTCCTGAGAGAGAGCAAAAGAGTGCGCGGGTGAGGTCGAGGT
>Ga0265797_10001085_pt1 | contig 48854 bp, 51 predicted proteins | sample P2T30metagenome_FD_192433 | JGI IMG/M metagenome (GOLD analysis project Ga0265797, IMG submission 192433) | Plant litter microbial communities from East Loma Ridge, Irvine, California - P2 T30 | ecosystem: Environmental > Terrestrial > Plant litter > Unclassified | place: USA: California...
TCGTCTTCCACCGCGAACACTCGCGCGCCAAACAACGGAAATGGATCGGTGCGCAGAAACGCGCTTCGTTGCTAAAGCGCCGATCGGAGGATGAGGAAGAGGCTCTCGCTGCTGCTGCTCGGAGGGAAGAGGATGCTGAGAGAGAGGCTACACCTATGTTGGAATCTAGGGCTTCGCTTGTGCAGAGTAGAGGGAGGACGGTTACTTGGGAGTAGACGGGGCGGAATACAATTTGGACGTGATTTTGGATGGTTGATGGGTTACTGGGAGTCGAGAGCCCTTTTCACAAAGACTATTACATGTGTGCTGATATCGAGCCCAGTTGACAGCCTTCTAATTGACAGCTCATCCAACAAGTCATCAACTCGAAACATCAGCGCCACCGCACATATCATCCAGACGATGAGTCTAGTGACGACTACTTTTCCAACTCCAACCACAACACCAACCCTAGAGGGTTTCGGCCGATGAGCATCTGATTTCGCCGCAAATCAAACACCTCCGAACATAGCCAGTTTCGCGAATCCTTCCTCCCACAAACGAACAGAGTTTGGCGGTGTATTCGTCGAATTGCGCTTCGTGTTCTTCTAGGGTTTTGGCTGGCAGGCTGGGACCGTTGGAGAGCATGATGATCCTGGTGATACTCTCTACTTCAGTGACAAAGTACAGCTCGTGTGCGAGCTGGTGGAAAGCTGAGAAGGCACCCGCCGAATAGCCCGCGACTGTGACGTTGACCGGGTCGCCGCTGAAGACTGCGATGTTATCTCGGGTCCATTCCAGGGCGGTTCGTTGGTCCCGGAGACCTATGTTGCCGACGCACTGTCCGAGACATTTCGCCTCGTCGGCGAGCGCTTGCCCTGTCAGGAATCCCAGTGCGTTCAACCTGTACGCTGGCACCACTATGACTGCCCGGAAAGCAGAGTCGTTCAGTAAACGCACGGGAGCTTCGGGCTTTCAGTTCGCGGATCCCCACTGGAGGTACCCGCCGTGGAGGTAGAAGAACACCGGCCATCCTGCTGCTGGAGCAATTTCCGTTAGTATCCAGATGTTAAGCTGCAGACGGTCCTCGTCGAGCAAAGATGGATCGGGCGGATTGCGGTTTGGGGGTTGAGGGCAGATTCCTGTCCCACCTGTGAAGCGGCCTGCGTTTGTCGCTGTGCCGTACTTGTAATGGCGAGGTAGTGGGCGGGGAGCTCGAAAGCGGTACTCACCCATTGGGGGGAGGGCATATGGGAGGCTGCCGAAGTAGTGGACGGATGCGGCTGGTTGAGTTTGTGAGGTGGAGGTTACGGTCAGGCCTTCAATCCGGCCTAGACGGCCGGCGTTGAAAGGGTAAGGCTCTCGTCGGTACGACATGCTGATTCCGGAGCGAAGACGTGACTTGATGGCAGCAGATCCCTCGATGATGACTACGAGACTTCAGACCTGATACTGTTCCTCATGGGATATCGCCACTGGCTAGTCTGGGTAATTGGAAACGCTTCATCTTCAGTTGTCAAGGACCACGACAGTGCGTCGCTCGTTAGGAAGGGAAGCCCCCGATTCGATTGATTCTCTATATCGCGCACGTAAATCCACACAAGGTCGCTCGCCTACACTGTTCTTAATCGATCAAGGGTAGGGAGTAGTAACCGGGCTGTCTTCTCTTGCCTCCATCTTACTCACTGCTTCCTCCACGTCTTTGTTGATGTCATGAAACCAAATCCATTCGAAGTGCCCTGACTGTAGCCTGGGTAAAAGCTTGCTCATATCGTCTCCGTCAATCTCGTGCTGAAGGAAGAGCATGCGCCCAACTTCTGCGGCTGTTTCAAGCTGCTTCTGGGCTCGCGGGCGACGCACAGAATCGTAAGCTGCGAGGCCGGCCGCAATGCGGGAAAGTGAGTCCGGGTCGCTTGCGGGAATCTTGGCCAGGCGTACCAGCACCTCGGAAAGTATCAGGGCGTCTTCCAAGCCTTGTGCGGCGCCGTTCGCCTGGAACGGCAAGGAAGCGTGGGCGCTGTCGCCCATAAGAACAGCGCGCCCTCGGCAGTAAGTCGAAGTGTTCAAATGATGGAAGAACCCCCATTTGATCGGTCTGGCCATTGCGAGAAGTCGTCGGAGGCGTTCGTCTACACCCGGCCCTTCGAAGTCGGCCATCATCTCCTCAAAAGTGACTTTTTCCGTAACGGCATTGTGTTCCCCCCATGGCTTAGGATCGGCTTTGCACAGAAGAATGTTGAACTCCTGCCATTGACGACTCATTAGTGGAGGTCATGAATGGTCACAAGTTCTATGGCAACTTACCTCACCGCCCGAAATCCGATAGGTAACGCAACCTCTTTGGTGGCCGAAGAAGAACTTCGCGGTATCGGTCAGATGTCCCAGAATCTCGTAGGCTTCAGCCATGGGTAGAACAGCTCGGTAGCAGTATGAGTTCGCATAAACGGGCTGCACTTGACTGGGATAGGTTGGTTCCAGAACATTCTTTCGCACCGTACTTTGGATCCCGTCGGCGCCAACAACTATGTTTGCTTCGGAAAACGATTCATCTGAAAAGCTGAGGACAACCTTGTCTGGATGTTGTTCAATTTTGGTCAAACACTTGCTGAACTTGACGTTCTCGATGGGTATGAAGCTGGTCATGATGTCGAGCAACGCCTTCCGGTGCGCCTGATGTGTGGGTTCAGCAATTATACACTCACAGTTTCGGGCCTGGAAAGTAGAACGGACTGACCGATTTGCGATCAAAGTCAGGGTGACCCCACCCTGAGGTTCCATACCATGATTGATCTTGGCCTGTAACACCTTTCGTTAGCCGACGTATTTTGATGGGTCTGAACTTAACGTGTTGTTAACGTACCTAAACCCTCTTCCAGCAGCATGCCCTCGAAGAAGATATCCTGGGCGTCCTTTGACTTGTTTCCAACGCAGATAACCTCGTACTTGGAGCGGAAGCCCGGTTCTATCGCATCCATTGCCCGCAGACCGTTGGGAGGACATCCAATGCCAGCACTTGGTCGGAGTTAGAATGTGCCTTCATTGTAGCAACGAAGAACGGAGTGACGCTCACCCTACCACCGAGTATTCCTTGGCTTCTTCGTAGAGAGTGAAGGCAATGCCTTTCTTGTGCAATCCCATAGCAAGTGCCAGGCCGGCAACTCCAGCGCCTTGAGTGAATATTAGCTGAGATAAAAGGCGATTGCATATGATTGCTAGAACACTTGCCGATGATGGCCACATTGAATTCATTGTTGGTTCCTGCTGACATAGTGGCAGGTGGATTGTCTTGCGACTCTTGCAGGCGAAGTTAAAAAGTATACAAGATTGTACGGTCTGGCTTAGTTAACATTCAACGACAGTGAATTACCTGTTGGTTGTCGCCTCACTTAACAAGAAAGCCCCGAGGTATAACTTGATCTATTGCCAGCACCATCAGATGATCGATCGATAACGCTATCATTGTCGATCACCGGCAGGGTATCGCCCGGGGCAAATCAGGGACGGCTTGCCGGATTCGATGGATCTCCTTACCTAATCAATTTCTTCGGTCCCCGTCTCCGGCCTCTCAGAACTGTCCTCCGTTTGCTGTCTGCCGCGCCCCCAACCTACCACCTCTCCCACGGGGTCACACGCCTCTCATTCATCCCAACTCCCCGGGCCTGCGAAGCCATGTCATCGCAAGCAGCCGACAACACGGAACCTGCGCCCCCTAGCAAACGACGACGCGTTGGTCTCGCGTGCAATGCCTGTCGCTTACGCAAGTCCAGGTATGAGCTGGGCGCGCCTGCACCATCCGAAGCAACATGGTCTTTGCAATCCACGTGCTGATGATTGTCTCATGCGTCAGATGCGATGGACAGCGGCCGAAGTGCTCGGCATGTCAGTCGCTAGTATTAGAATGCCAATATGAACCAAGCGAATCTGCCACCAACATCGTTGTCCGTAAGGAATACGTATCAGATCTCGAACAGCGTGTAACGGCCGTGGAGAGTCAACTACAGCGCCTGAACGACGTGGTTCAGGGCCACCTATCACCATGCGTGAATAGTCACAATAACAATGACCATTGCCTGCCCTCGGACACTCCGCAACCGCTTGGCCCACCAGGTCCTGTTGCGCAGACGGGTGAGACCCGCGCAATCGGTCTGGAGGAGCCACGAGACGAAGATGCTTCCACCAATGGGATGGCCATGACCTTCGCCGAGGAACACACATCAGCCTTCTTCGGTGAATCGTCCAATATCAACTTCACGCAGCTTCTGCTCCGGGCAGTAGCTGCGGTGCATCGGGCCACTCCAGCTGTAGCAACGATGATCGACGCCGAACTCAGCGTGGGAGATGCTAACGCCGCAAGGATCCTACAGAGTCAACCTCAACCGATTCCGGCATTGAGCGGCCCTTCGTATCCTTCGATCACTGCACTTCCATCAACCGATGAAATGGACAACCTACTCAACAAGTACTTTGACACAGCCGGAGTGGTCTTTCCATTCATCCACGAAGAGACCATGCGCAACACATATGCGGAGTGCAAACTCAATGGCTTCAAAAAGGCTCGCAGGACATGGCTGGGTACCTTGAACATGATATTCGCCACAGCAAGCACTCTTGACAGCGATCGCGTCACTTCAGCTAAGGAACGCTCTTGCAGATCCAACGTTTTCTATCATAGGGCCATCGGACTTTGCGGCGAGCTCTCGAAACGAGTGATCAGTCTCGAGATTGTTCATTACCTGTTACTCGTCGTCATCCACTGCCAGGGAAGTCAACGATCTGTCCAAGCCTGGAACAACCATGGGCTTGTAATCCGATCAGCCATGGCACTAGGATTGCACAGTACTCCGGTCAAAAGTACCATTGATCCTATCCAAAAGAAATATCGCCAGCGGACGTGGGTCGTCATTTACTGCTTGGATAAAGTCCTGAGTGCAGCCTTTGGAAGACCGGCCGGTGTTGCAGACAATCAGGTCGTGATGCGAGGGTCGCCGTGGGAGCGCAGTTCAACGGCCTCAGATCCATCGCACCATAATGTCGATATACCGGGCGAGTTTCTCGCTGTATCATACCATTTGTACCAGGTGATGAGCAGCTCGCTTGCTATACAGTATGCCGCCAACTTTGAAGAAAGCGGCCTTGATCAGGATGACATGGCCTCTCTCAAAGCTTCTGGCGAGCTCCGGAATAGACTTCGGGGCTGGGTAGCGAGCCTACCTTTGACCTTACAGCTATGCACGCCAGGATCGGATATGCTTTCTGAGAACACGCAGGTCAACCGACTACGTGTCATCTTGACTCTGCGGTATCACAATCTAGGCATCTTGATCCACAAACCACTACTCAGTGCAACCATAAGTCAGATTTTCACGAAGGAGAGCGCACCAGGCCTGCCATACCTGACCCAGCTTGCGATGGCAGAGGCTCATGAGTGCATGCGCTCAGCAGAAACCACCATCAATATTGTCCACGCAATCATCACTGTGGACCCAACAAGTAGAAACAATCTTGGCGTTGGTTTCTTCACATTGTACTACGGTAAGTCTCCCATGCACCCGAGTTCTCCATGACCTCTACTTAACAAGTCTGTCGACAGTTTTCACAGCATCGCTGGTCATCGTCGCCAGCTTGCTCTGGGCACAGCATGGGGGTAACTCGGCAGACGAAGCAGCTGTCCGTCACGCAAGATTTCTACTTGACAAGGTAGAGGTAGTGTTCCAGAAGCTGGATCATGAGAACAGTCTAATCCTGAACTGTCTGGAATACATTCGCAAGCTCGCAAGGATGTGCAGCTTCAAAGGTGAACACGCACTCCTCCAGCTTTCCGGGATACAAGACTGAAAAGATGACTGACGTCCACAACAGGAACACTCGCAGACGCGTACGGAGCGCAGACCGACAACGGCACGGCAGGGGCTGATGCAGCGTGGTCTGGTAATTTAGAGTCAGCCGGGACAATGCCGCTCAACCCAGACGACATGGAAGCGTTTCAGCTTTTCTCGGCGGAAATGTTTGATCCCATCATCTTTGACGGGATGAACCAATCGCCTTGGGACGGAACGGGCTCGACGAACGTCCTGTGGGAGGGATTCCAACAGGGCTCTTGCGGATAAGATTCGACCATGAACCAGATGTAGTCTTTGCACTTGCGATCTTATGTGATGTTGTACCGGTGAAGTATTTGAATCATCGTAAAGGAAAGGGAGCAAATTGACAAGGCATCTCAGACAGATCACACCGGGGAACTACGGGCCAGCCCGGAGCTGCTGCGGGAGGATCATGTCGGACTTCTCCGAAGATAACAACGATCGTTTCCACAGAAAAGTATGAGAGATCACATCTACCGGATAGTCCGACCCCCACGCTTCACCAAGGTCTTTGCGGCAAGCCTTCATTCTTATCATTAACTCTCTGGTCAACTCGTTCACACTGGTCCGAAGTATCATCTCTCGGACGGCGAAGAAAGACTGCTTGACACCAATGAGCATTGCTTGCCTTCTTCGATGAAGCTCACTGCAATGGGTCGACAATCCTTGAGGAACCTTACCAAGGAGACTACGACCGAGTTAGAGGACGCACCCATTCCGGAAACTGGGATTTTGTTGCAAATCCGGACCGGGAAAGTCAAACATCATTCTCTCGGAGGAGAGATCACCTCGGCAATCCATAAAAAACAGCACCATGGTTCAGTATTCTGCGGTCGGACCGGTCTCGATGGAGACGAACATGCCTTTAGTGAGCACGGCGGGACCGAGCGCGCGGTGCATCAATACAATCCAGAGCACTACCCGGACTGGCAGGCAGAGGGTCCTCCAAATCCAGAGCTGTACGAGACCGGAGCCTACGGCGAGAACATAGCCACGACCAACATGAACGAGCACAACGTTTGCATTGGCGACAAATTCAAAATTGGAGACGACATCCTCCTCGAGGTCAGCGAACCCAGACATCCATGCTACAAGCTTAACTCTCGTTTCCAATGGCCAAAAGCCTTGAAACGAACGATACAGACCGGACGAGTGGGCTGGAACATGCGCGTTCTACAGACTGGGAAGATCCGCAAGGGGGATGCAATCTCTTTGTTAGAGAGACCCTTTCCCAAGTGGTCAATTTTGAACGTGCAGAGAGTCATCAGAGGGCAGAATGTGCCTCTCCAGCTTTTGGCCGAATGCACACGGTTGCCGATGACAGATACTTGGTTGAACATCGCAAGAGAGAAATTGAAGAATTCCTCGAAGCTTTACACCTTAGTGGATGCTCAGCATATCACTCAGAATGTCAGGAAATTGACATTCGCGCTGAAGGAGTCTCTTGAACTCATCGATCCCAATTTCGATCCCTATGCTTTCGCCCTCATCAATTTTGGAGCAAAACTGGAGATCTCGCGGGCTTACTCGATTGTCAGTGGAGACCAGCATCGATTCAGCCTCGGGGTAGCCCTTTATAGACATTCCCGGGGAGGCTCATCGTATCTTCACAATGAGCTCAAAGTCGGCGACGAGATCCTCATGTCACCAGGAGCGAATCAGGCAGCGACCGAAAACGACCGAAGATGCGACGATGACCAGATACGGATTCTCATTGTTGGAGGCATCGGCATCACTGCATTTCTTCCATCTATCCGCGCATGGAACAGCAAAGGCTTGCCATACCATCTCCACTACGCCGTACGGAGTCTTGGAGAAGCCGCGTTTTTGGACGAACTCCCAAAAGACAAGACTACGATCTATGCCAAATCGAGAGGTGAACGACTGGATATCGAAAGTGTCATCCCACAGAAAATCTCAGATGGCACTTATCATGCTCGTATCTTCTCGTGTGGGCCAGCGCGCATGATGCAAGAGTGTCAGAGGCGAACGGCTCAACTCGGCTACCCGGAACATATGGTCCACTACGAAGACTTCGGGTCCGGTGCGGGCGGAGATCACGGGGACGCATTCGAGATAGAAGTCACCGAGCCTGACACTGACAAACACTTGGAATTGAAGGTGCCGTCGAACAAGACTTTGCTAGATGTTTTAAATGAAGCAGGCTTTGACATTCCGTCCTCCTGCAAAGCCGGTGGTTGTGGTTCCTGCAAAGTCACGGTCTGTCAAGGAGAAGTAGACTACAAGAGCACGTCATTGCTATCCAATGAAAAGGGAATTGCGCTGCAGAGTTGCGTAGATCGTGGGATCGGGAAGCTAACGTTGGAGATCGATTGATCTTTGTGGTGGACAATGGACGTATGCGGTACTCTCATATTGAGTTGACCGAGGAAGACAAGCATGAGATGCGTGCGGTGTCCGAGGCTTCGCAGCCATAAGGCGATCGCTATAGCGCGGAAGCTTCAAAGGCGATTGGGAATTGTTGGGCTGCGTGTGTACCGTCATTGCCAGGCCAAGTAAGGCTGTGTAGAGATTGATCATAGGGAACGACTGTCACCCATGGATCGAGCTGGGTTTCAAGAAGTTTGTTGTAATCGATTGCCAGCTGGGATCAACAGTGATTGCCAACCCTCTGGTTGATTGGAAGCATCTGAGAGTCGTGTGAAGTGTTGATATCATGTCTATAGTACGCTGATTTTGTTCGTAGGTGTGTTGTTCGTTCGCCCAGGTCCCGTCGCATCATACGGCCCATCACCAGGCGCCTTTTGTATCGTCGATCGGTGTTATCACTGCCTCGTAGGCTCTTGTTCCTTCTGTTTCTTCACTGTCACCGCGCCTCGTTTCCATTGCTTTTGACTCCGACGTAGAATCGAATGTGGTTTTGGAGGGCCCAACGTGGTATGGAGAAGATTGTCTCGAAGTCGACTCCGGAGTCGTCATACGGTTTGCGCTTGGTTGATGCGAGCTGTTGCTAACTGTTTAGTGGATCTCGGAAGTGAGTTCATGACAGGTAGGGTTGGGGTTGGGGTTGGGGTAAAACTACGGCCAGTCGTCATCGATTTCTTCCGATGCAATAAGCCTCAGCAGCAATATACCTTATGAGCCGATCGTCAAAGTGCTAGGTGATGGACCAGGTGATCTTTCAATATTCATCTGCGTTCGATGACGGGAGGTCGAAATGATCGACTTCCGTTGTTCTTGGGCTGTGGATTCGCGCAAATTGACTGTTCTTCGAGCATCGATCGATGAACACATCATGTCTGGAGGTGTTAATCGATAGACCGACGGGAAAGGACACCAGAAGACAGACAAACAACGCTGGGGCTACTCTAAGACCGATCAGAATCGGTATTAACGAAATAGGTGTTTGCTTCGAACGCCAACACTTACCCTGAATGTGTAATCGCGTCGTGCCGCCGTGTGGTCGATTGTTACGGTCTTTCAATGGAGTCCTGATGGACAACCTCAGTTGAGTTTACACAGTTTGCGTCGACTGCATAACCATGACATACAACAGACGCTGTTACCATCTTCTCGCCCTTGACAACTGCAGCTGCAGCTCAAGTTCTTTGCCACCATGCCATCAAGCCTCACCAACGCTTCATTGAAGATCCCATTGATACCCTCAGCCCCCCCAAAACGGAGGACGAGTGTCGCATCGATCAATTGATCGATCAGCTGTGGAGGCTGCCCTCCCGTCACCAATTTCATCAAATGTCACTAACGATCCCCCTTCACAAGCCAGCCGGTAATCCGCGCGCTTCCCCGAGATTGCCGGACTGCCCAAACACAATTTGCTCTACACCGGAATACACGGACCAGGATCCGGCGTACCGAGAGGTACTACCCAGTACATTCATGCATGCGTTGTCAGTGATCCCGTGGAACTGTTCGTGCTAGCACTTTGACACAACAGCACTTCAACTAGACTCTCCGTCAATCAACTCACAATCGTGCTCGGACAATCGCCGTCCTACGAACCATGTCACCAGATCCCGTTCGCCAGACACAGCTTGCGCTGGACGACGAGGACCGTCCACGCTACAGTACCGCAGAATTGCACGAATACTTTACACGGATCGAGCTCCCACAGAAGTTCCTTGACTCACCCTTGTTGTCGAATGCGACCTTTGCCGAAACAAAAGAACATGGCCTCCCGTTTCTGGAAGCCCTGACTCGCCATCACACCTGCAACGTTCCCTTCGAGAACCTCGAGCTCCACTATTCGACACACAAGACTGTCAGCCTCGATACCGCACATCTATACAACAAGTTTGTCCACCGGCGTCGCGGTGGCCGCTGCATGGAAAATAACACATTTTTCGCCACCGTCCTCCGCTCGCTAGGCTTCGATGTTCGCAACTGCGGTGGTCGCGTCTCGCGTGCCATGTCTCCATACCCGGACGTCCGACTTAACCAAAGCGCAACCTACGACGGCTGGAACCACATGCTCAACCTCGTCCGTCTAGATGGCGAATGGTATGTGGTAGACGTCGGAATGGGCGCTATGGGCCCCAACATGCCTTACCCACTGCGGGATGGATTCGAGACTACCAGTATCGCTCCTCGCAGGATCCGCGTACAGCTGAGATCCATTGCTGAGTCGAACGCAAAACACCGCACCTCTGGATCGCCGAAAATGTGGTGTTACGACTTGTGCTATGAGCCTGCCGGGAGCCCTGACGATAAGTGGTTGCCGGCTTACTGCTTCACTGAGACAGAATTCCTGCCCCAAGACTACCAGGTCATGTCCTGGTTCACTTCGACCCACCCGAGCTCGTTTTTCACCAGATGTGTCACCGTCACGAAAATGATTCTTTCCGAAGACAAAATCGTAGGGAACAACACGTTGTATCAGGGGACTATTAGAGAGACTATCGGCAGCGATCGAAAGGTTCTGAAGGAGTGCACGACAGAAGAGGAGCGTGTGAAGGCACTGACTGAAATCTTCGATGTGACTCTCCAAGACGAGGAGAAAAACGGGATCTCAAGAGATGTTAAATTGAGCTGACGGGATCCCATGAGGTATAATGTACAGTCTCGTGCAGAATCCCAGAATTTGACAGCCTCTTAGGAAATTAGCTGCCATCGAGAAGGACGACTGTGTGCATGCATGAATTTGTCGTCAGAACGGTATCCGATCTTAATCGCTATCATCACGGGAGGTGCAGGGCTCGCTAGACGTCCACACTGTCACCATTCATTAAGCCAACTAGCTGTATCTGTCTCGCTGCTGTCCCTACACTCATGAGGAACTGACAGCAGGCAAAGCTTTCCGCATCTTCAAGCAAGCAAGCTCTACTATCGTGCGTGAAGTCGGCGAGTGTCTGAGAGCCACCACAACCATAAACGCATGCAATCACATTGGATAATGGCCGCGCCGACTCCCAAGTTTTGCAGGCGACGCCCGAACGCCTTTCCCTCGGCTACGAGCGGGTCAACATTCCCAGCGAAAACATAATCCATCCTCCACTGTGAAAATAGAATACCATAGGTAACTTGGATGGTCTGTTTTGAGGTCTTGAAATGACAATGGGCGTTGAAGTGCATCCGTCCTACGCTGTTCGCATGGACTTGGCTGGGCAAAGACTGCGCCAGCAAAGACGAATGAATGAAGATTTCGTACGTGTGCGGAGATGTGAAAGGAACCATGTGAATACCCGAAGCCGCAGTAATGAATAGTCGTAGCCCCTTTAGATCTCTGCCACAGGCGGTTGAATTCGAGAAGAGCACAATGGAACTTATGCAACAGAGAGCAGCGCTGGACGTGATAGTATCGCATCAATTGTTGGAAAACACTACACGATCTCTGCCTCAATCACACTCTCTGCCGCACCCTTGCTGCTGAAGATGCCTCGGACCACGTACCCAGCCTTACCAAGCAAGTCCCTCCAAGCCCGCTCAGTCCTCTCGTACGCCGGGTCACAGTGCGCCAACATCATCATGTCCATGCTTGTGGCAGGGAGTGTGGGTTTCTCTTCGGAAACGACAATCTCGTTGAACAAGACTCTTGAGTATGAGGGCTTCAAAGCCGGCTTGAGGTTAGCAAGGATACGGAGGCAGTCGTCATCACCCCAGTCGTGAAGGATGGAGTGCAAGAAGTAGGCTCGCGCAAACTTGACAGGCTCAGGGGTGGCGAAGAAGTCCCAGGGTCGTGCGGTGAAGAGTTTGGCGAGAGAAGGGTCGACTTCCGCGAGGACTGAAGCTTGGTCCTGGAGAATCAGCTTTCCCGGAGGTTGTGGGTGGGCTGTGGCGAAGGCGGCCAGGTCGTGACCTTTTCCTCCGCCGACGTCTACTAAAAGAACGTCGCTGAAGGAGAAATCGAAGCCCTCCAGAAGACGCTCGGCCACGGGGTAGAAGTCGGGTTCGAACCACATGGCGTTACCGGCGCGATAAGCTTGCATGAAGTGGTTGAAATAGCTAGCTTGCGTGGGATTTGCGGCGAGCCATAGGAAGAAGTTTTCCTCGGAAGACTTCATGCCGATTTGGAAGGGGCTAGGTACAGCAGATGATTCTTCTTGTGCCATGCGGGTGAAGTACTCGGGGAGTCCATTGAAGGCTTGACGTGTGGTGTAATGGCAGAATAGGATGCTGCTTTGGAAGTGAGGGGTTGCGAACTCGTTGCTCAGATCAGTTGCAAGCCATACGCCAGGCGACAATACATCGATTACGGAGCTGGCTTGCAAATGCCTAAGGATGCGCTCGAGTTGGTGCTTGTGATAAGGAGAGCGGATGGCAAGGGCGCCGGTGGACAATCCAGCAGGGCCGGCATCGCGGAGTTTTTGGAACAGTTCGATCTGTACGGCAACGGCGAGCAGTGGTGACAGGACAGACTACCGATGATAGTCAGTGATTTCTTGTCAGATAGAAAAGCAAAACTGCTGTTGACTGCACGAAGCAGCCTCTCTTTACAATCGCTACACCACCTCTGGCAAGACGGGTGTAATGAGAGACCAGCAATTGGCGAACGATCGCTGTCAACACTCACCTCTGCCCACATGACTCTTTGCATGAAATCACTAGCTTTCTCCTTTTTGCTGTTTGAGATAGTGAGTGCTTTGTCCTGCTCCCGGCCTCCCGCCAAAAGGATAGCTCGGGCAGCGTCCAGAACGGCCTCTGTCGAGTTCGCTTCACCAGCAAGGAATGGCTTTTTGGCTTCCTCGAGGCGCTGTAGGCCCAAGGCCACTGCTTCTGTCGTTGAAGACATGTCGTTGGGTATGTCGAAGGGGTGGACTGTTCCGGGCGTGACGCAAGCTCACGTAGATACTAGGTCAGCTAAGAAAGTTGTTCCGATCCGGAAGTTCAGAGACATGGTGAGAGGTGGACAGGGGAGTCTTTATCTCCTTGTACGTCCCTGTGACATGCATGGCCAACAATGGCTTGCTGTGATGCCCACTAGCTCAAGTTACTCAATGCACCCTTACGATTTTAGTGCGAGAGATGTGCGGAGTATCTCCAAGGGCTTCGCTTCGGCAAATTGTGGACTTGTAGTCTGTGAAGGCTTCCAAGACGGCATGTCATCTTGAGAACAAGATTTGAAACGTCCTATTTTTTGAAGAGGTGAGAGGTCTTGTGTAGTAAGCCAGTCAACCGATTGCTCCAATGTGGAAGTGTCCTTTGGGAAGTCCACATTTCCCTACATATGCATGTTATCGACAGGCGAGAAGTCCGTGACTCCAGTAGCGGGGCATCCAAGGATGTCCCTGACCTTACACCCTGAGACCATGAAGACAGCCGCCCTCACCTCATGTGCTGTCTAGCCACGTGCGGCGACTCGTGGCATCTCGGATGCATGCCGTTACCAGGTAGATCCGAGAAATCAAGGGATCGGAGGCCCTAGAAGCCTTCTACTTATCCTATGTAAATCTTGAACGGACCGTGGTCCCTTGATGCCGACGACGCTCATTTTTCCCAGGCGCCGCCGCATACCAAACCTCCAGGCGATTGGCCATCCATGTATTGTCCGATTTTCGTGTCTTTTGCCCTCCGGTGTGGTCTCCAGATCTCTTTTTTCTGAATCCTTCAGTGACTCTCGCGTGTCAAGCGGCAGTAGAGCAGATAGGAGCAATGATGTCGGTTCGCTTCGCTTGCGCGTGAAGGATGGACTAGAGACAGCCGGAGGTGAGGTCGACAATTCCAGGCTGCGCTGTGATAGGTTGGGCAATCCGTTACCCGAAGCTGCCCCACGCGCAACCTTGTTCACACCCACCTTTTCCTCGCCTATACCATCAATGACATCCATCCGATACGCGAACGATACTCGCTTGAAAGCTCCGCAGGACACATGCTTGGTCTTGTCTCCTGGACCCTTCGGGAATTGCCATTGCTGTTCGATGAGGCCTACCGGGAGTCCACGAACCGAGAAGTCAACAATGGCCTGTGCCACGCGAAAGCCTGCAGACGCACTTCTTTGAACCAATACACGATTATGGTCTCATCCATGGCGCTTGTTTTGTTCACCTCTCTGACTCGAGATACGAGCCCATGGGGTGTCGTGAGTCCGCCTCGGGATTCTCACTCCGACCGGACGTAAAGGACGGCGAAGTCAGTATCGCTTCTGAGTTCTGAATTCTCAGATATTCTGCAGCCAATTGCACAGTGCCAGCGCCGATTAGCACGTAGAACTGTTCCATGCGCCCTACGCAGACGCAGGTCGAACAAGGCAACCTCGAGAACTGAGACTCGTAGGATCCTCGAGTTCACAATGGGTTTCCTGTGCTCTAGGCTGATAACGGAAATATGGCTTCCGTTCGGATCCGACTTCTGCAAGCAAACATCTCGCCTCCGCCTTACGTACGGCTGTTGGAGCCAGCGACTGACTTTCATGAATCCCGGAGGTCTTGCAGATTTCGAAGACTTTCAGAATATCTCTCCCAGCGGTAATGGCTGGAATAGTAGGTAAATGTGGTCGAATCCCTTAAGTGGCCATCATTGCCGTATCACATCACATTGACCAACCCAGTCAATGCAGTGGGACTACTGACGCGATGGATGAGTCGTAATATAGTAGACTTTCACGTGGCGGATTGACAGCAGGCATGTCCATTAGCATGTCATCGGGGACCACAGGCTATGTTGCTACACCGATTGTTATATGGATAGTTCCTCGTTCAGATTTTCGACACCCTGAACGCTGCCTCACCTTGTCGCTTCAAACATGGTACTTCCAGGCAAGCAGCCTGGCCTACTCGCTGCAGTCATCGTTCCCGCTTTCCTTTCCACTCTTGTTGTGATCGCGCGGTCCATGCGCAAGGTGAAGAGGAGGCCAGATCACATCAGCAAGGCTGGGGCATTCGCTGCAGAGACTTTACTGGTTACGTCGGTTGTATGTTTTCTATTACGGCTCGTGTGGCCCCTACGAACGAACTAACGCCTATTCTAGATCTCCGGATGGGTTTCAGGCGCCTTCGTGATCATCTCAATCCACTATGGATTCGGCAGGCACCAGGCTGACATCTTGGCATCGCCGAATGGAATGCAGTCGCTCATACAGGCAGCTTTCTGGCAGACCACCGGCTACTGTAAGCGGCTAAATCTACAAACATCTATGCGCCTGCTAATCGGTGCGTGTCAGGCTTTAACGTAGGTTGCTATGTTTTATCCGTGGCCGGGCAAGTCCTACATTACAGAACATGGCTCTTTCACAACGTGAAGACCCACCGAACTCTCAGCCGGATTATGAACCTCAGTGGCATCTTACAGGTGGTCTTCGGCATCCTCTGCGTCGTTGGCGTCTTCGCGAAGTGCACTCCTGTCGAGGGAAACTGGGATCCTACAGTTGAAGCAACTTGCTGGGCAGAATCTGCTTTCCTCGGAATAAATTACACCTCCTCGGCAATCACATTCCTGGCATACATGATACAGGGTTGGATCCCGATCCAGATGGCCTTGAGTCTGGGCAGGAGCAACATCACCCGAGCCCAGTGGATCGCCTTGTCGGCCATCGCATTTTGGAATGTGGTCGCTGGAGTAAGATTTACCTCCTTCAATTACTGAAGTGTCTCTGCTAAATTTATACTACAAGGTACTCGCACTAGTCAAACTCAGCTACCTACACTTGTACGTTGACAACGAAGATGCAAGTAAGTGTCACCGGCAACTCTCTCTAGGTACTATCATCCACCTGATGCTAATTTCATATCAGCTTGGCGCCGCGTTATCTTGGTCGAGATCGGACTGTAAGATTCATTCCTGTCTCCGCCAAAGAGCTGCACACTAACAACACCCAGCGCCGAGAATGGAGCGAGTGGTATCGTCCCGTCAGCGGCAGAGATGTGGTCTATGCTACAGCAAATGGTCAACAGGCCATCGAGCATGGGCACCGCATTGAGCCGTTCCGGGCATACCCGCACCGCTATCAGCAGTCACAATAAATCCGAACGTCTGCCATCGAACTCTTCAGAGGTCGAGCTCACCCATAACAAAGCAGGGCTCGGGGGCATCACGAAGACCGTAGGATGGGAGACGAGCAACGATGGACAACAAGACACTTGGTCGAGGGTCAGCGAGCAGGAGAACCGCGCTCACCTGGACTTCCAGTCCGCGAACATTGCTTCGGCACGGAGCAGTGGCGCCCATTGACCGCGAATCGAGACACAGACGGAGAAAGTACCCACAAGTCGTGCCATTGTTTCGTTTATAAGGACTGTCATGTTCCGGTGTATGAACGGCTCCTCCAATGGTACGCCCTTGTTTCCGCGTCGCTCAGATCGAATCTTCGCCCTCTCAAAGATGATATCGAGGCCGGTCAGACTAAGCAAAATGCTGAGAGTGGTCTTCTTGAAAGACTCATGGCATTCGACGGCCTTGGCCAACGCGCACTGATGCTCATCCTCGTTGACGTTGTGCACGTAGGAGACGAAGTCGACAACCTCTGGTAAGTTCAGGTCAGTATGGGTGAGGAACAAGTTCCAGCGGACTGCCTCATCGAGGTCCGCGTGGTAGGTTTTGCGCTCGTCGTTGCTAAGTGGTGAGCCGTCGGAACGACTCTCCCTAGCAGTGTCGTCCGAAATGAGCGGCTGGGAGTTGATCAAAAGCCTGCGCAGCTGCCGGCGCTTCTCTCTGGTGATGTTCAAGTCTTCCATTTGTGGCGTAGAGCGGTCCCTGTCGATTTGCTCGACAGTGAGAGTAGTTTGCTGATTGATGGTCGGCTCAGAGCAAGTGGGAGTGAGTACCAGGGTCATGGGCGATGTCGTGCTTCCTGTGCTTGCCATCTGCTGTAGGGTTATCGTGTGGTGCCGTGGGAGCAGTGACGAAGTGGTTCGGACGCGAAGAACGAGTTGACTTTCCAATTTATGAAGACGAGCGGCGTGCCAATACGGAGACTCGGCGTCGGAAAATGGAAGGAGTAGCTTGTTGTCTCAGTAGCCGTTTGTTGTTGCTTTTGCTCCCGCTTCTGATGTGTTGTCACTGTAGGTAGCCGCTCTCCTTTTCGTGAGTAGATTGCATTCTGCTGGTACCCGGTTCTGCATTCCGCCTGATCGTCTTTCTTGGTGACATTGCTGGGCAACCTTCATGTGAGGTAGCATCGCTTGCGCTGGTGAAAGCATTGTCCTGTTGGTATCCGGTTCTCGACTTTTGCCTGAGAGGTTATGATTGGGCTGCTGTGCGTGTGACGGGATGTCGCTTGCATGGGTACTCTCGTGCACAAGATACCGATGTCACCCGCCCAAGACACTCCCAGTCGCAGTCGGGGGCACCAAACGAGGATATCGTTGCATCCAGCAGCTCCGGCCAGTCCTTGCTAAACAAATCAGAACAGGCTCCATAGAAGTGCGAGTCTACGCTGACAGTCGCTTGAGATCTGACAACAGCGCAGCCTCGGACATCGAAGCGACCAAAGCCAAGTGCAACCTCGCACCATGAGTGTATCATGATGCAGAGTGTAAAATGCTGAGTAAAATGAAGTTGGCGTCTGCTGTGAAAGCAAACGGATGTCTCTTTGACCCTGCTGCACTCGTCCTGCAATGGACACATTGCAGCATGGTTCCTGCTATGCTAGAAGGTATGTCGTCTTGTGTCAATAGACCGCTGATGGATCCCGGCATGCATGACTGCTCCTTGATGCCAAATCTTATCTGTTGATGATCCCAAACGCATTTGATGGTTGGTAGAGTACATATATCTGCGAGGGAAAGTGGAGTGAAGCAGAACGAAAGATACAATTGTTCACTTACGGTTAGCCGTAGACCAACACGCACCTGGATGGCAACGTCTCATTCGTATTCCAGGCATGAAGTGCTGTTTGCATTGAAAGATGCGGAGGTATTTCCTGGTACCTCATGCTCAGCCCTCTGCGGAAGAAAGCAATCGGTCCGGCCCCTTGGGCCCCCCGGATGGTCCGGCGTTCGGCGATGCGGAGACGTTACTGCATATTCAGCTGCCGGCGTTCAAGCCAGAACGCTCTCCTGGTCGTCGACATCTTGGATCAAGGGACATGGGTACATGTGTTCGTGCCTCTAGGTCCCGACCTGTTGGCGTCGTTGAGAGTCCCAAACCTCAGGGCGTGTCGCTTCACGCGCATCTCCTCGACTACGGACGCAGAAATTGGACTTCGAATGGCGCCCATGGAACACTTTCCACGCGTGGCCTCGTGAGCTCCATCGAGCGAGCGAGCTCACTGGCATGTCGGCGACAACCTAAGAACAGGTGACCTAACGGGTCTCAGTGGACGGAAATCAGCAATTCCTGTATCTGAGCGGCAAGTCTTCTGAATCCCACTTCCACCTCTCACACTTCGAGACAGGCCTTCCATGCAGGACAATCGTCTCTGCCCTGTTCTAGACTCTTCGACAGAAGACACACCTTGATGGTATATCACAAGTGCATCTGCAAGTCCATGATATTGGTGCGCCTATCGCTGTGCTCAGAACAGACCTTTCGCGAAATGGAAGGTGAAGCTCGGCGACTCCAGGCGGACACTGCATGGCGTTTGAGGGCGTCGTGTTCGTCCAAGCCAGCGAGACGCAGGTCTCTTTACTTTGCTTGGTGGTGGTCCTGCCTATCTCTGCCAACGTGGCTGTGTATATACAGACGTGTATGCAGACCTCTGGCTCAGCTAAGGGAATTCCTTGGTCTTGGTCTTGGAACGCGATCTTGTTCCTGGGCGCTCAATCCGGATTAGGCAGGCCGGCTTATCTCGAGTCTTGACATTCTACGGCATAGACGACCAGGTACAGTAAGATGAGAACGATGGAAGAGGCACAAGCAAGCGATGGTAGAGCTATAAGTATGTCAACACAACCTGCTCAATCTTGCTCACCGGACCCCATCAGGATCGATCGAACGCAGCCAAGATGAAGTACATTTCGCCTCTGTTGGCCCTTTCGGCCGTTGCCAATGCCGCCCACTTCTCAAAGGAGCAATATGAGTCGGGCGAGGTTCACCAGCGGATCATCGACATGAAGAACGTATGTTCCACGAATTATGGCTACTGGGTTGCCTCCTTCACATACTAAGACTTATAGTAGACTCAATGGGATGCTCTCGAAGCCGCCGGTGCCCTCAACAGCTCCCAGTGGCCGTCTTGGAAGGACTGGGACCAGCTTCCTAAGAGCGTCAAGAAGGACCGCCTGAAGTGCAAGCGTGGCGTTGCCGTTGCTGAGAAAGGCAACCCGAACCAGACGTTCCGCTGCAAGAACGTATGCGTACTCCGTTGTGCTCGTACCATAGACAAAATTGCTAACATCGGTCACAGATGGATCTTTACGATTTCCTGAACCATGAGTCCATGGGGGGCGGCGAGGCTGATCCCCGTTATCCGAACAGGAGAGGCTCGTCGGTATGGGGTTGGGTCGGGCCTAAGGGCCGCCAGATCGCATTGATCGGACAGCATACTGGAACGGCATTCGTTGAAGTTGACAAGAAGGGTAAACTCACCTACCTCGGGCGCCTGCCAGCTCAGGACCCTCTCGGCTCATCCTGGCGCGAGATCCGCGTGCTCAACAACCTCGCCATCATCGGCTCTGAAGCTGTGGGACACAACGTCCAAATCTTCGACATGAACAGGGTCGCAGCCATTGACCCCAAGAAACCTGTCACCTTTGACACTACAAAGGACCTCGAGGGACTCTTCGATGATCTCCCCATTGGCAGGGCTCACAACGTCGTCATTGACTGGGACAACGAGTACGCAATTGCAGTTGGCGCTCAGCCTCGTAACCAGACATGCGCCGCTGGCATGGAGTACATCAACCTCGACGACCCGACCAACCCCTACAAGCCCGGATGCGCCAGTGAAGATGGTTACACGCATGACGCGCAGTGCGGTGAGTTGTGCCATCGTTCCCATCGTCCACGTGGCCACATCCGGTCTTGTTCAGATCGAGAAAATGCCGTCAAGATTGCAACACTCGCTAAACGATGACAGTCACCTACAACGGCCCCGACCGCCGCTACAACGGCCGCAACATCTGCGTCGCCTACAATGAAGATTCGTACGTTGTACCTGCGTCGGGAAAATCACTGATTGAAAAACAACTAACATTCAGCCCAAAACAGTATCACAGTCTGGGACTCGACCAACAAAGCCAACTCCAAAATGCTCGGTCGCCTCGAATACCCCGGTGCCACGTACACACACCAGGGGTGGTGGACGGAGCGCAACTGGCACCAATTCGTGCTGCTGAACGACGAGCTCGACGAGGTAGAGGGCGTAGTCGTCGATGGGATTCCCGAAACCCACATCATCGACCTGACCGACCTGCGTAACCCCAAGTGGACGGGCACTTTCAAATCCACCGATCACAGGGCTGTGGATCACAACCTATACATCACCGACGGCGTCATGTTCCAGTCGAACTATGGCGCTGGAGTCTGGGTGACGGACGTTCGATCGATCAGCAAATACCCCGATGGTAGTCGGGTTAAGCACATTGCCTTCTTTGACGTGCACCCTGAGGACGATGTAAGCAACCCTTGACGTTCCGTTGTTACGTACTCCTGATGCTAACTGATACTGTAGGCTGCTGGTGGAAGTCTCGATTTCGTCGGGTCTTGGGGCAACTTCCAGTTCCCCTCGGGCTTCATCATTGCCAACACCTTCGAGCGCGGAGCTTACACCATGAGAGTCGCTAGCGGTCGTGGCCGCAACGGTGGAAAGGGTTTCGGTGGCAAGTCGAAGTAGATTTGCTTGGACTCCTGTTGAGGAGATGTTGCGCAGTTATCAACCTGAACCAGTGGTCACTACTGACAGTCACAGTGACCATCATAGATCGCAAATGCCCCATACCACGTAGCAAACCTCCAAACATCCACATCTGCAAACCCTTGTCATAATTCATACATCCAACCCGCTCATAACATCGAACATACCGACACTGCCTTTCCCCTTCTCGAAAAGACACAAGCATGAAGAAATTCGAGCAGGCTTTTAACAAAAAATCCAACAAGGACACTCAGTTGCAAATCCCTCCTACTCCGCCAAAAGCGCAGCCAGCTCCGGCGATGCAGCCGTCGCCCCCACGATTACAACCGCAACCATACCACCACATCCCCCTTGGCAGCGGCGGAATCATCTCCCTCAAACCCTCAAGCAACCCCGCCCAGTCAACGACCTACGTCGGAACAACCGGCACTCTCGACACCGTCGGCGTCCTCTTCGAGATCTCCAGCACGCAGTGCTTCGCAGCGCACATCGAGGCGTACACCACACGTTCATCCTCGGCGGAGAGGCATTACAGTCTGAACTTCGAGAGCGCTTCGAAGCTGCGCTCGGAAGTCATTGCTCGCCTTGACAAGACTGTACCTGGACAACGCACGAAGCGTATGCGTGATACGCTCGTCATGACTTGTACACGGTTATCGGGACAAGATGCTAGGGCTTCGGAAGTTGTGGCAAAGGCAGTCAGAGAGTGGCTCGATGCTGGGTTGTCGGGTGGCGGGAGAGTTGCAGTTGCTGGGATTGGGTTTGTTGGTGGGTGGCCGGCGGCGGGACATGTTGTGTTCGAGCGGGAGCCTGGAGAAGGGTGGACTGCTGTGAAGTGTGATGTTGGGGAAAGGGAGTGGAGCTTTGGGGTGGTGGAAAATGAAGTGGAAGGGAGCGAGGAGACTTGGTGATGTTGGGTATGGAAATATTGGTCTGAGTAATGGAAGGTGGGTGAGAGTACAAAGGAGCAATGCAGTTGGAGAAGATTGTTGATCGTTATTCATTCGCACACACGCATACTTGTGTGCAATGGAGCCACCAGACAACTGCTGCTTCTAGAAATCCTCGAGCTTGTAGACTTCGTACGCGGGCTCTTCGTATGGGTGAATTCTGCAATTATCGGATTAGTGAATGATCAGAATGGCAAATTGAACACGGCAGACGTTGACTTACTTCTTCAACGCCTCGACAGATTTCTCTGTAATCTCTTTCGTCTGGCACACCATCTCACACCTGACTTCGCTCACCTCTTCCAACTGACCCTTTGTTCCGATGAAGGCGTTGGAGTTGTCACCAGGCCGGAATTGGCCGATGCCAGGCATCATGAACATACACTCTGAGTAGTTCTGATAAGTGCCGGCGCCGGTAGCGAAGATGGCTGTCTTGAGCTCCTCGAGATACTGTGGTGGAGTGAAGAAGATGAACTTGTAGCGCGTGGGGGTAGGAGACGCCATGGTGGATGTTGGGGTTGATGTTCGATGGTGTTGGCTGGTTGGTGAAATATGAGAGCAGAGTACTTACGCAGCTCAAGAGCCTTGACTCGGCGAAGACATGCATTCACTCAAATACTTTTCATTCAGTCATGGTACGTCGCGTCTGGTGCAGGGATTGAAGTGAGTGTTGATAAGGTAAGGAAAGGAAGTGTGGGGAGCTTTCGGACTCTCGGAGTCCTGACTAAGGCATTGGCAGGGGACGCGGCGACGATCCTTGGATCATCCTAGCAGCTTCGCGACAACTCCACTACCTTCTTCCTTCAATCCACCAATAATTCACTCACCTTCTTGTCCTTCCTTTGTCCTTCTTTGGCCTGGCCGTACCATTCCACAATGGCCCCGAAACACCGCGACGGCGATGTCGTCGCGACCGTGAGTTCTCTCAGTCGACCAACACTGCAACCACCAGGCTGACCACCATCAAGATACCCGGCCAATGGATCACCCACTTCCACACCGTTTCCGCCTATGCGGCCTTTCTCGGCGCCTTGATCGTCGGCATGTCTCTTCATTACACCAAAATTGTCCAGAACGAGCACTTTGGATACCCTGTCGAATGGTTCCCTTCTGTCAGCGCAACCATCGGCGACCGGTACCCTGAACGCTCCGTCTTCCAAGTCTTCATCGCCATCTGCTCTGGCCCGCGCTTCTTGCTGGTCTTTCTCTTCTATTGCATGACCAACAAGCAGGGCAGCAGCTTGCCCAAATTCGTTGCAGGAGTGGGAGTCTTCAGGACATTGACTTGCGGTGGATGGACATACGTTACAAGCACGGATGATCACGATTGGCACGACATCTTCATGATCAGCTACTTGGTCGCGACTCTGCCTTGGACGCTGGGATGCCTTGCGTTGAGTCCGCCAAACCCGAGCGCCATCAAGCTGAGGAAGTACTTGGGTGGAGCTTTCTTCGCGACACTCGTCCCGCTTGTGTACTTTTTCATCCAGCACAAGGTTCACCGCGTGCCAGGCGCTTACACCATCTACGCTTTCTTCGAGTGGTCTCTGGTTCTTTTGGATGTTGCTTTCGACGCAGTCACCGCTGTGGACTTCAGCGGCTTTGAGATTGTTGTCAAGGACGTCAAGGGTCTGAGCAGAGGGTACGTCCTGCGGCTTCCAAAGTAGCTGGTACGAGCTGCCCGCTCCATATCGTTGCGTTTGTGCGAATTGATCATGTGCTGATGGGTCTGTAGAAACCAGCAGAGCGTTTCCGATGCAGTCCTTGAGAAGGAGAAGAACAAGCCCATTAGCCAGGTCTTCGACGGCCGATTCTCTTGGGCAGCGCTCCTTGACGCTGTTGCCGATGTCTACCTTGGCGTAAGTCGTTCAAAGTCCCTTCGATTTGGAACTTTGCTAAAAGAATCCTAGCTCTCCTTCTGGACCATCCTTACTGGTCTCGGCTTGACCGTCTGGTACTTCCCCCTGTGGTACATGGGCATCTCCGGGTTCGAAGTTGCTGTAATGTCGACAGTCTCGCCATTCCTGCTTGGCATTGGTCCTCTCAGGCGATTCGTGACCCGTTACTCGGCGATCACCCTCGGCACTACTATCGTTGGTATGGGTGCCTACCTGTTCACCACCCCAGTCGGCCGTCTGGGTGCCGTGAGCTTCGGTGTGTGGATGGCATCTTTGGCTTGGCCGGCCATCTGGTACTCTGAGCGAGGAAATCCGGCGAAATTGGAAGCAAGAATCATGGCATGGAGCATAGGCTTGATTGCCAGCAGCGTTGCCAAGTTCGCATGCCAAACCAACAACCCGTTCTGGCCGATCATGCATGCCGCCAACGGAGGCTGGAACAAGACTGGTATCCTCCTCTTCGTCCTCGCAATCGCGCGAGTTTCTCAGAGGCAGGTTGGTAATGGCGATGTTTCACATGGCGTCGAGAAGCCCAAAGGCTCGTCAGCACTTGCTGGCCTCGGTCTGGCCGGTCTTCTCTTTGGTCTCCACTCACTGCTCTCCGATTCGAGCACCATGATCATGTGGGTTTGGGAGGGCTACCCAGTGAGAGGCCCTCTTGCTTCGCCCCATGGCGCCTGGACGATCTTTGCCATGGGAGCTGGCTTGCTTTTCGGTATTTTCTACCCCAATCTCACTCGCACTTGGACTGCTTTCGGCATTGGATCTACCGGCGCTGCCATGTTGACCTTGTTCTCCAACTGGACTGGTTATTACGGCGGTCTTACGCTTGCCTTTTACATGATGGCCCTGACACCCGCGTCGATCAGCAACGCTGTTCGTTACCCGCCGGGCAGGACTTTCTTCGTCGCTTTCTTTGCTTATAACATCATGGTCCTCTTCCACGTTTGGGTCGTCGCATACGCCTTCGTCCCTGGTGGCTTCTTGGTGCGCGAGCACACCGACTGGGTCATGGCAACGACCATGCTCCTTGTTGGCTGCGGTGTCTTCAACTCGCTCCAGGACAATACTCCGAAGCGTCAGAAGACCATGAAGCCTCCTGCGAACCCGGCTGCCAGGAAGCAAAGAAGTTACTACATCTACGTCTTGCTCCTTCTCCAGTTGATCAGCGTGGCTGTGGCATATCTTCGCTTCCCTTCATATGACTACGCGCCTTACCGACCCGAAACCAAATCTATCAACGCCGGAATCTGGACCATTCATTTCAGCATCGACAACGACATGTGGTCTTCCGAGAAGCGAATGGAATCACTTCTGCGCGAGGCAGAGCTCGACATCTTCGGCCTGCTTGAATCCGACCAACAGCGCATCATCATGGGCAATCGTGACTCGACCCAGTATCTTGCTGAGCAGCTCGGCATGTACGTCGATGCCGGTCCAGGTCCCAACAAGCACACATGGGGCTGTGCATTGCTTTCCAAGTTCCCCATCGTAAACTCGACCCACCATCTCCTTCCATCTCCCCACGGCGAATTGGCGCCCGCCATCCACGCCACAATCCTCGCCTATGACGAGCTCATCGACGTTTTCGTCTTCCATTCCGGACAGGAGGAGGACCCTCTTGACCGTAAGTTGCAGATGGAGTACCTCACCGCTCTCATGGGCGCGTCTCCTCGCCCGAGTATCCTTCTTTCCTATCTTGTCACCAAACCTAAGCAGGGCAACTACAACGGCTGGGTCAGCGAGCGTAGTGGCATGCGCGATATCGATCCCAGCGACTGGGACAGATGGTGCGAGTACATTCTCTACAAGGGCATGCGCCGTGCCGGATACGCGCGCATCTCCCGCTCAACCATCACCGACACCGAACTTCAGGTAAGCATCGAGACTTCGGGAATGTGGAGAACAGTCTTGCTAATATATTCTCCCAGGTCGGCAAATTCATCGTGGGCCAGCCCGAAGGTACCGACGACATCATCGCCGAAGACCAGGTGCCGGAGAACTTGCGCTTCCCCGAGATCTTCAAGGGACAGGGTGTCAGGGGACACCGATACCATGTATTTGACCAGCCCAGGTATTATGCTTGAGTGTAGATTGAAAGCGGTGAATATAGAATACCGTAGTTATAACGGGATGTGTTGTTACACTTAAAACCACCTGACATTCGCTGGTGTCAATCTCAGCCCCCGCTGTGTCAGTGATTCCATGATATCCTATCGGAATGATACAAACCTTGACCATGATTGAGACCGCACAATTGCACACTGGGTAGTATTATTATCGTTTGTGCTACTTCAAGTGGCGGAAAGCAGTTCATTGCGGACTATGTAGTCTTCTCTATCACGGACGAACGAACGAACACCAGTCAAAGATCTACGGAAGCGGCAGTGAGATTGGAAGAAGTCGGCGTACGTATCTACATTCTCTTCTGAATCGTTTCTGTTTTGACTGGAACATTCCGACCTGGACCTTTGCTTTCTAGACATCGAGTTCGATCTTTCTCCTGTTGAATTGCAAGATGCATTAAGCTGAACCTTTATGGCGGCCTCGCCATACAATGGATCCACTTACCTACGAAGTTCGACCTTAGACGGATTATAATATGCGTAAGCTAAACCTTCATAGCGGCCTCGTCACACATTAATGAATCTACCTACTCACGAACTTAGACGGATTGCAAAATTCCATGGCGGCCTCTATCAACTTTGCCCCAACTCTAACCCTAGGTAGTTCTTGTTCATCACCTTGTTCACAAGAGAATAAGTTGATCCAGTCTTCTGTGAGCCTATGATGGGACATCAATCGGACATCGACCGGACGACAATACTGACAAGTGCTTCCAATGCCTCTACACCATGCATGTAGCGTGGTAGGGTTCGGTGATTTGTGCAGCCGCCCAAAGCTTCCAACACCACAAGCCATTTAGATCAACCACTTGGTCCCGGCTCTGTTCCTCTCAACATCGAAACGCATCCGATCCGGTGGGCCGCATCTCCAAACAGGCATTTTAGGCGCGATCAAAGGCGATGCAACATGCCAAGGAGACGATAGCCGCGTGAGTTGGTCTCGCTTATGCGTGTGAATATTGAATGAGGCAGGTAACCGGTGTTACCAACGCCGCCAGAGATTAATAAAGAGGTCACTTGTGCTGACTGCAGTAGTAGATCGCGACTTCAAACACTTGTTTCCTCTTCTTCGAACACAACATCCCCCCAGACACAAGCGAAGTTGTTTCCAAAGGCCCCTGTTCTACAACACGAGACGCGTCAAATCGTTACGCAGCCTTGCCCCGCTGGTATCATCAAAACAGAGACTGGGGGGCTCGAGCCAGCCAATCTGCAGGACAGGCTAATTAATGTGCAGAGTGGCAGTCGTACTTGGTTAGGTACTACTCTATGCAAAATCCCATGGACTGGCCAGGCCCGCTCGTCCATTCGCTACCATGGAAAGTGGCGTCTGAAGCGAAGCTGGTTGGAGGACGATCCTACACGGCCTTGACGAGAAGTGTTTTGGGGAGAGAGGCGTAACAAGCGGGCGGGGTGCAGCAGCATCGTGCGGTGGTTTGCCATGGTTTAATCTATAAGGCACCGACGAGCTGGACGTCGCGATGCTTTTCGTTGTAGAAACAAAGTTCCCTCGCAGCAGGACGCGTTGTTGATCAGCCTCCTTTTCAAACCCCCGCCCCCAATATACTCTGGATTGTTATCAGCACTACTTATCACGACACACGACATCTGAGACCTGGCCCAGGTCAATGATCATTACGGTTAACTGGCCCTAACCGGATTGGACACCCGGCTCTACACCCACCACCAAGAAAAAAACGGGGCCGTCCCCGCTGTACCGTGAAGACTGTTGCACGTGCACTCGAGGCAATTCTCAGGGAACTTGAAAGATGGAGGGCATGATGTTTACCAGCTCCGTCGTCGATGCGGAACGACTGATCATCCAAAAACGAGTCTACCAGCGCCTCGCCGAGAAGCAGCGAGCCAGGGAATTGGAAGCCGAACAACTGGACTGGCTCGAGTCGAGCATCTATCCCACGCTAAGTCACGGGAGTACCGGTACCGGGGACCAGTCTTCTCGCGGATCGACTGAAAGCGCGACCGACTATTACTTCAGCAGCAATAGCGGTCGCGAGAGGAGCACCAGCGTCTGGCGCAGGGGTGATGATCAGTGTGCATCACATGTAGACATGTCGACACCACGGACAATGGCCGCTGGCAATCCGCTCGGATCTGTGAGCAGCGCGAGTACGGCCGCTTCGACGCAGCCGCCACCACCACCACCACCCCAGGAACCAATGCCGGATCTGACACGCGACCCTTATGATCTTCGCCATGGACGACGGTATCTACGAGATCTCGCGTACCCTCTACCTGTCGATCTGCCGGAAATCCAACGGCAAAATCTTCGCACGCTGCTAGGTTGCACAGTCTTTGGCCGGGCAGTCTGCGCACCAAATGTGACCAAAGAAGTCCCTCGGAAAGTACTCGAAGTCGGCTGCGGCGGTGCTTACTGGTCGGCACGATGTCACGAGTACTTCACTTCCCTCGGGCATCGCAATGTGTCCTTCACCGGCCTAGACGTAGCACCCCTCGCACCAGACCTCAAAAAACAGGGTGTCAACTGGACTTTTGTGCAACACGACATGCGACGCAACCCCTGGCCATTCGAGGACGAAGAATTCGATTTCATCATGCTGAAAGACCTAAGCCTCGTGGTGCCCCTCGGCGGCGCCTCGCAGCGCTTCCTCGACGAATGCATACGCCTGCTCAGAGTCGGCGGCACGCTGGAAATATGGGAGTCCGACCACGTCCTCCGCTCACTACTACCCCACCCCCCTCCACCACCCAACATCAAACAGCGCGCAGACCACGACATGGCCGTGCAGACTGGCACGTTCCTCATCGGGCCCGGCACCCCTTTCGCTCCCGCGCAGAACAAGTACATCACACACGCCAACACCTGGATCGGCGAAGCGCTCGACCGCCGAAAACTCCCGCCCATGCCCTGCGCTCGTGTGGCGAACATCCTTTTCCAGGAGCCCGAGTCGCTGAGCGAAGTCGGGATCCGACGCGTTGCCATCCCTCTGGGCTCATTACGCTGGGAGCGGGATGCATCCAAGCAAAACCGCGGCGACGAGAATCCCGCAGACGGGGTCGGCAAGGGCAAGAATCGGGAGCGGAACTTGTCGCCGGACCAAGTGGCTCTGAGGCAGACGGCGTTGTTGAGTGTCGTGCAGATGATCGAGAGCCTGGAGCCGTTGCTGAAGGAGGTCAGCGGCAAGAATTCCGAGGAGTGGGGTCACTGGTGGACGTCGATGATGGCGGATTTGATGGATCCCAGCCGTGGCGCGGTCAGTGGCGAATGCCTCGAGATTGGCGCTTGGTGGGCGACAAAGGTCGAAGAGGAGTAGTGGAAAGCAGGGAATGTCGGTAATGGTGGAACGCTCAGGTCCTTTCGTATCGCTGCTTGAGAGCGCGGTAACGTTTGAGATAGTACCTGAGACAAAATCACGAGCGTTAGCGGACTTGGAAGAAAATAATGGCTCGGCGCTTGCTTTTTCTTGTAAATAGATAGGTTTCACGACAGATAACTCACAAAGCTTCGATTTCTGCAGATGTTTGTCAGTACTACTGTCGTTCCGATCTCCATGCGCATGGATTATCTCACCCTTCTTCACGTATTCTGCCTGCTCAATGCCTTTGCGGATTTCGGCTTCGTCTGTCAATCCGGACTTGGCTGAGAATGCTTTGTGCAGACGGGGGCGGAAGAAGTCGTAGCCCAGGGGGTATTCGCGGCCCATGTAGAGGAGCTCTAAGAGTGATTGTTTAGCAGAGGGTATTGATGTCAAGGTGGTGGGAGTGGCGGACGTTTGTAGATGGCGATGACTTCCTGGCGTAATGGGTTGGACATGATGGGAGCGATGGCGGACTAGTGTGTGAATGACCAGAGTAGTCGACAGCAATAATAGAGGCAGTGCTGATTGCAAGAGAGATGTTAAAGGCGATGTCTTTGATTTGACAAGAACGTCGTTGTTGACATTGAGCATCATCATCGTCACGTTTCGTGGACTTCGAATCGCGGCTCAATTCGATCCGCTCCGCAAAACGACCTCGGCAACGCCTTCGGACTTCGACCACCAAGGTGCTGTCGCGGTTGTATAGACTTGTAATCTTTCCTTTACCGTCAATGTCGCGCGCGCGACAAGTCGCAACAATGTCCCTCACCGCGCGTAGAGCAACCTCGCTCCTCGCTCCCACACGCCGCTACCAATCGACCGCCGCCGCGACCGCCCAGCTAAGCCCACGCTGGCTCTCCGACCTCAAGTCCCGGATCGGAGCCTGCATCTCCTTCGGCCTCACACCCGCCCAGACGGCCGTCGCAGGCTCCATCCTCCACGAAGTCGCCCGCGACTGGCGTGAGCTCGTAGCCGGCAGCGAAGGCTACCTGACCTCTCCTTCACGGCGCGGTCTGCACCGCTGGCCCGTTGCTTGGGGAGAGCAGGACTCAATGGTACGCTTTGCACCACTCTGCTGTTGTCCTCTCCGTAGGACAGGAAAGAGTCATGTTGACAGGAAGCTAAGGTATCGCTCGGGTGATTTTTAAAGGGACACGTGAACAATGTGGTGTACAATCGCTACGCCGAGTCCGGTCGGATTGCTTGGGTGCGCAACTATGCGAAGCTGCAGGACCCGGCGCATAGGAGTGCTTGGAACAATCTGTGGACGCCCAAGGGCGAGGTAGGACTGATCTTGAGGAAGATTACGACGGAGTTCAAGTTGTGAGTGGTGGCATGCTTGGTGGAGGATTGCAATGGCTGACGATTGGTTCGATCAAAGTCCGATGATGTACCCGGATCACATCTCGGTGTATCATAAGCTGCACTCCGCGCCTGGAGAGACCGACGCTCTGCTGCTGGACGTTGTCATATTGTCGGAGCTGCACCAGCGGCCTGCGGCTAGACTCTTCGAGGACTGCGCACTGTACGATTACCGCAAAGGTAAGAAAGCGACCATGCCGCCATGGATGAGCGATGCGTTCAAGGAGACTTGGAGACTACAGGAGGAATCAAAGAGGATCAATAGTGAGAGGGTGTACGGGTTGCTTGATAAAGTAAGATCGCTCGAGATGGAAAGCTGGGACCGAGAGGGCGCGGTTGAGGATTTGGGCAGTGTCGGGCGATAAGTTTCGATCGAAGACTGTAAAGTATGTCGAGGGAGTGTGGAGGTTTTCAGTGGTCAGTGGCAATACATCTGCGCTGAAGTTGACTGTTGGCTGGCTGTTCCTTCACTTTATTCGATGTAAGCTTATTTTCACCTCACCTCTCTGTTCGCCACGCCATCCACCGAATCTTCTTGTCGACATATACCGAACGCGATCTCTCTTCTGTGGAAACATCGAGTCGGGAAGCTGGTGTCAGCTGTGATCGGCCCAGTCTGATCGTACTACTCGAGTTCTCTGCATGGTATGGAGCTAGATTGCAGATTTCTTTCTCTGCAACACATTTCGACAGCATCGGGTTTCCTGAAAGTTGCGGATACTTTCGTAGGAGCATAGATGCTTTGACCGCGATGCCCACGAACTGGTCCACAGTACTCTTCTCTTTGTCGTCACTGTCGGCAGTTCGCGTCACGGCTTGAACTGGCGAGGTCAACACAGCACCCCGGTCACACATCTGCAGCTAGAAGACGACATACATGGCGCCAAAGGTCATGCGCTCTCATGTCGGCAAGTGGCCTTATCTTGATAGATTACTATTGCCTAACAGAGACGCCTCGTTCTCGCCAGACATGTCGATGTCGAATTCTTCTTGTGGGACGCTGGACCAGGGCCCCATGTGTCAGCTAGATCTGCATTCTGACAGCGCAGTGGTTACACGCATTTGCTGGCCTCGTGACGTGTGGATTTCCCCGCCGCCCATCTGTCTGATAGTGCTAGCTCGGTGGTGATCCCGCGAGCACCGTCATGCCATCGATCACGTATTCAATCCGATCAGCATGGCGCTCGTTGTTATCTGGAACGACGTTCTGATAGACGCTATGTGAGAATTTGAAAATGTCACAACAGAAAGTTCTATCCTCCGTTTCGGCAGCACGGAGGAAAACTACCAGATCGCTCGAGTGCTTCTCCCAGAGCACATCACGCTGATGCTGCCAAGCATCTCAAGCGTGGTATGGCCGGCGATCATTTCTTCGGCATCGGCATACTCGTCGGCAGACTCACCGCGAGGGCAAAAGGCCTTCTGTTTCAGCCTCGATCCACCCCGCCCGAGCCCGCTCTGGGGAACCTCAAAGGATGCAGGATCGATGACTAGTAAGCAGCCGGGCTGATAGCCCTCAGTGTGGCGAGGCTGGTTACTTGGCTTGTAGATTATGGTCATCATTTCAACTTTCAAGCTGTTCACACGAGGTTTGAGGATGCTCTGTTATGGCGACGACGACCGCTGCGTGTCTGCGGATTGTTTCACCCGACAACGGCACACACTTTTCTAGCCACACCTCACCTCCGTAATTTGGACTTCGGGTCGGGTCGATCTGCGGCTCGATCGACCACTACGCCACGCGCAGGGGAAGCAGAGAGGATTGCAGAGATACTCGAACGTGGAAGCAACAATGGTATAGGACTCCGTGGAATCAGATCGCCCTGTGCTTGTGTATCAACTGCGAGCAATCGTACATGTGTTTTTGCATTTTGACAATATTCATGCCCAATCATTCACTCGACTGAAGAGTCTGCGTTTGTGTCAAAAGTGTAAAAGCTCGCTCGCTGGAGCCGCGGAAAGTAAACCGCTAAGAGCGACTCCAAGTCGACGAGGGCTTTGCGACTTCCAACAGCGCCATACCACTCCAACACCGTCCTCCGCACCCGACATCACCCACGCCCGACCACCCCACCTATCTACATATCCTTCCCGTCTGGATCGCTGTCTGCGACCGGCGCGGAGAGCGAACTGCGTCGGGGCCATTGCTGCATGCCTCGAAATAACGTCAAGAAGAGTACGGACAGACGTGTACACGTCAACGCAAGTGGATTGGCGGCCCCCGTGAAGCCCAGCACCCAGCACGACAAGAATGGCCAGCACGTCGCATCGAACCTGCCCCCGCCGACCGCCTACGACGCCTCGCCGAACGAGCCGACCGCATCTCCTGGAAGAAACAATGCTGCGCCCGTCCACGCCGCGCACCACCGAGACAGGACTGCTTCAGAAGTTTCGTTTGAAGAGGTCGTAAGCCCGGCCGGCGACATGGCGGACACCCAGCAAGACTATGCGGACGCCCAGCCGACCGCGAACAAATCATCCGCCCCGCCCGCCGGCAGCCCTCTGGCCATCGTATCGACCATCCTGACCTACTACCCACTGCGCGACGCCATCTCTATCCTCATTCTTCTTCTCTCGCTCCCGCCGACACTGGTGCTCATCATCCAGACCTTGTTCGCCTCTCTCACCTTTGTCCCGCCTACCGCAGGCATCTCTCTCTCGACCCTCCCCAATGTCAAAGACATGTTCAACGCATCCAGCCTTGGATACCCTGCGTTGGCGACTATATTGCTCGTGGACCTCATCTTCTACCTGTGCTGGCTTCCCGTCTGGAAGCCTATGCAGAGTATGTTCTTGGATCTCTCGCAAACCGTCATAGCAGTGTCTCTGAGCGGTGCCGCGTCGAGCAACGGGGGACCCACGTATAGCATACTAACGTGCAGCACCGTAGTGTGCGTGGTTCACGTACTTCGGTACAAGGCCATACACCTCACTGCACTTGATTATCTTCGCTCTGTTTTGCACAGAATGGACATTGGCTTCGATGTCAACGTCCCTTCTGCTGCGTCTTCATTTCTATTTTCTGCCCCATCGCAGCACGGCTGGCTATATACCGCCGTGCGGACGATGCTTGGGATTCACATTGTTTCGCAAGGAGTCACTACTTGCATCCGCCGCTCCCTTGCCAGCGCCAACGAAAGGAACTCAAACGCACCTCAAGCCGCCAAATCCGACACCGAAGCTGCCGCTGGAGCCGATTCTGCACCCCGAAGCTATTCCACCGACGACGTCAAGCACCCGCCGGCAACGTCAAATGGCGACGTCCGACTTCCAGGGCCGTCGCCTGCGCACCGCGAGAGCAAAGTGCGGGAGTCGAGCAGCAAAAAGAAGCGGAAACAAGCCAACCAGGTGCGGAGCCAGCAACCGCTCTGGGCAGCTATCGCTAGCACAAAAGTTACTTTCGTTAAGGAGATGGAACAAAGGGACGCGGCCGACGATGCAAAGGAGGCTGCCTCCATGGATAACGACACAAACGACACACATTCAAATTCTTCGATCAATTCTACGGATCGCATCTGGACCTGCGACGTTCGCGACACAGACATCAAATTCGGCGTTGAGCTGACTTCTCAGTCTGCGTCCGAGAGCATCAAAGCAGCCGAGGACGTCTCGACCATCAGCCCAACAATCGACAAAACAAAGCCTTTCTTCATTCGGGTCAACGGCGCTGCTTGGAGTTCCACGAGGATCATTTCGTGTGGTTCAAATGGAGATTCGAACGGCAGGTGGTGGGGAGGCGAAATATTCGGCTTAGCGCCATTGAGCAGCTACCACTGCGAAGTCGTTGGCATGGGAAGCACGCGAGTGTTGTGCTCTGCTAACCTCATCACACTCGCGGCACCCACGGCCGAGCAAGCTGCTAGTGCACCAGTTCAACCCCAGCACCAGGCTCTTCGACCTTCATCGCCGATCACTACTCTCAAGCAGTCAATTCAACAGGCTGAGAGCAAACTCGCCGACGCCAGGAACAAGTCGAAGAAGAGCAAAAAGGACCAGCGCAACACCAATGCCGACATCAAGCGCGAGATCAACTCCCTCAAGGGCAAGGTGGACGGCTCAGGCGGAATCGACGACAAGCAACTGCGAAGGCAGCAGCAAATCACTCAGCACAAGAACCAAGCCGAAGAAGCCACCATCGACCTGAAAGCACAAATGGAGGCTCTGGGCGAGCTGCCTGCTGATGAAGTCGCAACTTCCGAGAGCAAGCGCCGAGCCTGGCAGTCTGCTATGGATGCTAGGAATAGTGCCAACCGGGACTTCGAGGCCGCAAAAGCGGATTCTGATCGCTTGCTGAAAGAACTCAAAGCCGAAATCGCTGCTACTGCCTCGAAGCGTGAGAAGCTCACACAACGCCACCAGCAGCGGACTGACGAGCTCGCGCAAGCCATTGCCAAGCAGCAGGCGGACCAATCAGCCAGGTACAGACACGAAACCGAGCGTGCGCTCAGGCGCCAGGAGAACGAAAACACCGAGAACCAGCTTCAGTATCATGTGGCTAACATGCAAGCGGAGATAGACGAATTCGCCCGGAAGGCTCTGGAAGCATATCAACAGGCCACTGCTCTGCAGAGCTGGGGTACTGGTGTGCCTCCGGGGTTCATGGGCGTCTCATCTCCACCCACGCCCGAGAACCAGTTGCCCAATCTCAACGGTGCTCTCAGTCCTAACAATGGCTACTCTGCTTACGGTCCGATGCATGTCTCCAACGGTTACGCGCCTGCTGTTCCGGCTCCTCGCGGCAGAAGCTCCTCGATGCTGAGCCAATATTCCGGCTTCACCGACGACGCGGAGGACTACGTCTTCGAGCCGCGACACCAAAATACCTGGCCAATGCAGGGTAACGCTGTCGCCGGCGCCGCTGTCATCGATGAGCGGAACCACAGCGAGGGTTCTGGTTCTGGTACAAATGGCAGTACTGCTTCCAGCAGTCCCAAACCTGCTCCCACTGCGAAGCCTTTCATTCCCGCCGATGCTGCTGCGAAGCCCTTCATTCCTGCTGCTTCGAGACAAAGCCTGGGAGCTAGCAAGAAGTCGTCGCAGAGTGCCGGCACTGGTAAATAGCATATGTCGTTTCGATCGAAGAATTGTGACTTTTGTTTATGTGTTTTGCTGGATGTTCTTCTTTCTGTGACTGCGTGTGGTCAATCATGTGACCTTCACCTGTGATTTCACCGAGTGCATGCACCATATGCGTGTACCTAGTTCTCTATCGTGTTGTAACATTTCTTGCCATCTCGAAGCCCTGAGCCACGAACGCCCACATTCAACGCTAAGCGCTCTAGCCCAACTTTAGTTACGTCAACCCCCGCCAGGGTTTGGCCTCATTAGTTTATTGATTGAAGCCACACGCTCCCTCTATCCCTACAACACACCAACACCACTGCAACAATGGCCGCCGCTCAGAACCTCGATCCCAAGTACGACAGTCATCTTGACTTCCCCACTGTTTCCCCTACCGCACAGTCCGGCCACCCAGGCCACACCACTAAGGAGCAGGATGCCGCCGTTCACCAGCTGCGCTCCATGCTCGAGGCCGAGGGGTACAAGGAGAGACTCGACACCCTCACTTTGCTGAGGTTCCTGAGGGCCAGGAAGTTCCAGGTTGAGTTGAGCAAGCAGATGTGAGTTATGCCTACTTGATGCATGTCGGAAGGCGAAAAGGGTCGGAGACTTCGAGAGGTCGTGTTGGGGTTGGTCGGTGAGGCGGTGAGAGGACACGAAGAACGGACTGAGGACATACGGAGACGAGGCAAACATTGAGATGGCACAAGAGGAACCAGAACACTAACACGCTACAACGCAGGTTCGTCGACTGCGAGAAGTGGCGCGCTACCTTCAACGGCGGTCTTGACAACTTGGTTCCCAACTTCGACTACCAGGAAAAGCCTCAGGTCTTCGCCTACTACCCGCAATACTACCACAAGACCGACAAGGATGGCAGACCTCTCTACATCGAGCAGCTCGGCAAGATCAACCTCGACGCCATGCGCAAGATCACCACCGACGAGCGCATGCTGTCAAACCTGGTAGTAGAGTACGAGAAGATGTCCGACCCGCGCCTCCCCGCCTGCTCCCGCAAGTCCGGACACCTGCTCGAGACCTCGTGCTCCATCATGGACCTCAAGGGTGTTGGCATCGGCATGATGAGCAGCGCATACGGTTACCTGCAACAGGCTTCGGCCATCAGCCAGAACTACTACCCGGAGAGGCTGGGCAAACTGTACGTCATCAACGCGCCCTGGGGCTTCTCGAGCGCCTTCGCCGTCGTCAAGAAGTTCTTGGACCCAGTGACCGTGGCCAAGATCCACGTGTTGGGCAGCGGATACCAGAAAGAGCTGCTTCAGCAGATCCCCAAGGAGAACCTTCCCAAGCAGTTCGGTGGCGAGTGCGAATGCCCCGGTGGCTGCCAACTGAGCGACCAGGGACCTTGTAAGTTTTGCTCTAGATACGACGCGGGTGTAGAGTGATGGCTAACAAAGTCACAATAGGGCAAGATCCCCAGTGGGCCAAGGAGCCCGCCTGGGCTAAGAACGCTGGCAAGGACGCCAACGCCATCCCGGCCACCGAGAGCCACGTCGGCGAAGGCCAGCCCGCCGCTGTGCCTGGCACTGTCGAGCAGCCCGCTGGCCAGACCGTGCCTGCGCCCGCACCGCAGTAAACTGAATGTCGGTCTGTACGTGCGTATATTCAACATGATTTGGGCCCTTTGCATGGCGATTGGCGGGCAGGTGGGCGATGAGTAACGGTGTTCGATGGCCATGGCAAAAGCGTGGGTTCAGAGTGTTTCGATGAGTGTATCTTTGCTACTATGTCTAGACAGCCTTGCGCGTCGTAATTATGATATACCCTCATTGCGGCGCTTGATTCTTGTCATCACTTGATGGTTCATTTCAATCTTTCAGCATGTTAGTTGCTAAAATGTTGTAGTGCCACGTGCTAAGGCACCTTCCTCAGACGCTTCTTTCTCAGCACATGGTGCCTTCTTCCAGGCTCACAACTGCCATCTTGCAACCGGCACTTGCCACCGCGAGGATGTTTACACGTCTTCACCTCCATCTCGGCGGCTCTCTTTCGCGCTGTCGTTTCACCAAATCAATCACTCTTCTTTACACGCCTCACCCAGCTCATTGCTGCCCTTGTCATATTGGCACCGTTGGAAAGCTGTCCAGTACTTCTACATTTCTCTATTACGTCTGACTTCTAGACCGCCACCACCGCTTGATCACCGTCGCTCGCTCAGCAACACGCTCCGAGAGGCGGCACAATGCCTTTCACCGATCCCGTCTCAAGCGTCAGTGGCCGCAACAGCAGAGCGAGCAATGTCTCTGCCGCTACCGCTGCTTCTCGCTCCCTCCGCTCCCCTCCGCCGATCGGCGGTGGCAGTGATATGTTGTCCAATGCCGGCGTCCTCAGCATGCTGAAGACTACTACCGATACCGGTGACATTGGGGCACTGTCTTTCAATAACAACCGCCTACCCAGCATGCCTTATTACCGCCCCGGCCAGCGCCGACAGCCGCCTTCCAAGGCCGCCTCTGGTTCTTCTCACCAGCACCACGGCGGCTCGAACTCTCACAACTATGCGGCTTCAGTCACTTCGGGGGTCAGCTCTGCTAATCGTGACTGGGAGACTGGTTCCAACGGCCGCCGCGGCTCCATGACAAGTATGCAGACCATGCCGACGTTCATCTCTGACACCCAGCCGTCAATGATGAGCCATGCTGGTCGTCTCATGGGCCTTGGTCCGATCCCACCCTCTGGAAATCACCGAGACAGCCGTTCGTACTCCTTGACCAACGCAGTCCCGTCTGGCCAGCTGCCTCAACACAAATCGGCCTCCAGTTTGAAGAGCCAGGGGCATGAACCAAGGCGGTACAACGGACCGCCACCGCCAATGCCAGAGGTCCGGCCCCCGTACGTCTACCCGACCCGACTGAAGCGCCCCGGGTACAGGTCTCCATCACCTGCCTTGAGCGACAGCTATGCTCAAGTACCGATGCCGCCTATGCCTCAACAAAACATGCACCGTCGTAACCAAGCCCCTCCAGTCCCGCCTATGCCTCGCCCACCCATGCCGACATACCACAGCGATTATGGTCAAGGTTACCCTTCAGATGCTGCTCACCTCAACGTGCCTCCACCACCGAGGGCCATGTCGGTTTCTCCCGTCTCAGACTACGAGCAGATGCCTCCGCCACAGCCGCAGCACAACTACCGTCCTGGACCACCGAAACAGACACCATTCATGCCAATGCAACAGGCAGGACAGCGCATGCCGATGCCAATGCCACCACAACAGCAGCAGCAGCAGCAGCAGCAGTACTTTCACCCCCAACAGCAGATGTACGGTCCGCCTCGTCCAATGTATGGGCCCAACCCATTCCCAGCGCAGCCACAACACCGGCGTGGTCCGCCACCTAACCCTCACATGGGCCCCGCAGCTCATCACATATTCCACAACGCTGCCCGACTGGTAAGACAGCTGCCCCAGCGTACCGACACCCCAATGACTGAACTGGGAGGACCATCGTCTGATCCACCGTCTTCGGGCACTGCGCCATCAACATCAAGTCCTCCCACTCCGAAAGATCAATCAACGATCAGCGTTGTGGTTGACCCGACCTTCATTGACCCGTCACTGACTGATTTGCCGGAGTCGATCAGCGACCCTGTCATCTCAGCCAAGTACTTTGACTATATCGATGGATTGGAAAAGGCCGCAGAAGCGGAAGACGCCGAGATCGAAGCCCATCACCCATCTGTGCCGCCATCCGGCTTCGTTCAGCGTGTCAAAGCCATGCTCGAGTCAAGAGCAGCTGCTGACGCCGCTGCCCAGCGAGAAGCAGACCGCGAACACGAACGTGGCCAAGCTGAGCGTCAATCTGAGATCTACGAACTTGCTGCAGAGTACTCACCTCGCGTCACCATCATCGAGGAGTCCAAAGCGCCCGTCGAGCTGCCAGCATGCCCAGTCCTCGTTGCGGAAATGCCTGCCTCGCCAGTCATGTCGATACGAAGGCTCACAAGAGAGATGGTGAAAGCCGAGCTGGAGCCTTCGACCACTGATATTGAACATACTGGCAAAGCCGTCAACCTCGAGACGCCATCACCACTCAAGCCAGACGAGTATGTGTCGAATGAAGAGACCGACACATTCGAACCAAGCGCTCTGCAGGACTCGCCTACTGATTCGAGCTCTCCTATGCCATCATCTCCGCCTGAAATTCAACACAAACGCTCGGTGACAGAATCAGTTGCGTCAATTGGTGGCCAATCCAAGGTTTCCGGCATTGACTTTGCGGTCCACTACTCACCTCCATCTGAAACAGAGGCTACGGCTACTGATCTGGGAGAGACCGAGACCGAGTCGCGCGATCCCTTCATACTGGACGCAGACACCATCACCGCTCAGCAAAAGGAAGGGAAAGAACCGTCATCCCATGCGGGCAGTGATGATGTTCTCCGCGAACCTGTCAGCCCGCTTCTTTCTGGGGAGACAGTTGATCGTTTCTCTGCGGTCAGTCCGATCCAGGAAGAAACAATGGGAATCGACGAGACCATGATGGGCCTTGATAGCCACCCATCGCCAAGCGACCGCAGGCCCAACAAACTTCAACGGAAGCCACTGCAAGACGATCAATCGCCGTCGACACCACGGACGCCACGGACCTACTCAAAGTCTGTGCATCTTCCGCAACAGAATGGCACACCAACAGGGTCTAATGCCAGCAATCGGCTTTCTTTGCCTGCAGACCTCAGTCAGATAGACAACACTAGCATCAACACAACGACGGATGCTATGACCGATGTGGCTGTTCGTTTCTCTCTGCCTCAGAACACCGTCACCCTTGGGAAACCCCACATCGTACACATCGCGAGCAGCACACCTCCAAAAGACGACACAGCCCCGCTGAAGTCTGCTATCCAGGCGCCGGAGAGACAACGTCGCCACGGTTCGGTCACCTTTGAAGACGAAGTTGCTCCATTGAAGGTCAATAAGAAGGTCGAGCAGCACCGTCAAAGCCTTTCTCTTGGGTCAATTGCACCGCGCAACCGACCTCAGCCTACCAGAGGACCTTCCCCATTCGAAGAAGCATCCGACTCTGACCGTGGTTCTCGAGAAAGTACCACTGACCTGCGCTTCTCTGGCATCAACTTCATTCGCAACAAGTATCCTAGCACGCATCTACCTGGTTTGAAGGAAGAGTCCTCCGAGGACATGAGCATCAACACCTACCGAAAGTCAACAGACATTGCCAATGGTCTGCAGTTTGAACTTCCAGCACGCATTGCAGCCGTCAAAGCAATGCAGGAACGCCGTCAACAAGAACTCCGAGAGAACGGCAATCCGCGCGAGAACCGTCATCGTCATCCTGAGGCGGATCGTCCGCTTGCTGAAACTCGGGACTTGCCTTCACTGAACTTCAGTCGCATGGATCTGATCGATAAGCTCAACGATGCTTTGCAGGTTCGAACCAGCAAGTCGATGGAGGTGGTTGCTCGTCGTGACACACCTGCAATCTACCACCCTTCGCCGCAGCGTCCTCAAAGCACAGATCCAGCACTCTGGGATCGCTACACTAGCTTCTTCAACAAGCCTGAGGATTTCCCTGTCGAAGAAGAAGAAGCGAATGCTGATGACGACGAGCGCAGTGAGGCAGATGTTGAGCATGCCGATGAGGAGGCTAGGCCTGACTCGATCCGCCAAAGCATGGCACCCAGCGAGCAGGATTCAGCCAAGCGTCCTCTGTCCCCCGATGAGAGGATGCTCAATGTCGCCACGCAAGTCAATCGTCTGTCGATTCCTTCTGTCAATGGATTGAGTGAGCGCCTTTCAGAGCTGCTTCCTTGCTTGAGGGATCTGAACCTTGATAGCGTGCTTGCGAGTGACCGCATTGCCCACGCGCTCGATGATGTCCATCAACTGGGTCAAGTTCACTCTGCTCGCCCAGGAACAGTGATGTCGACTCGCACTTCTGCTGGGTTCCGTACTCTGGCCGAGCGGGCTGAGGAGTTTGTTAAGCACGGCACACACGATTCTGTCATCCCACGCAGAGCGTTGGCACTCAACAAGGAGCTCCCGCCCTTGCCAGCATCACTTTCGCTCGACAAGGTATCCGGTCTTGCATCTGCTGATGGGAAAGCATCTTACCTCTCTGGATCGATCTCAGCACCGTCCGACATTACCAACCTCTTGGAACGCCCTGCCTCGGCAGTAATCCGTGGTAAATCACCTATGACTGAAGAAGAGGTGCGGGATATGCTGCCGCCGGAAATGAATCCCATCGCTCGTGGTTCCAAGCGATCTCTGATCGTCTCGTCTCTCAGCAGCCGGCCCTGGAACCTCGATGAAAACTACCCGTGGTCACGCAGCAATCTCCACATTGACCTCACTGCGCCCGACCAAGTTCATCACCGCGATAGTCTGATTGCAGAGGTCGCTCGTCACCGTGGCACCAAATCACTTGACTGTACTCTGACTGAAGTTGATCTCCTCGGGAACACTACTTCTGGTATTGATATTGGCTCTATCACCACCGACATGGACCCGGCAGCATCGATCACAACCTTCCAACTCACCGGTGTCTCCCCGCAGAATACGCGGAAGCACTCCAAGCGATCCATGTTTGGTTCACTCAAGCTCAAGATGGGTCTGGGTCACAGCCACTACGAAGACACCACGAGGAGTCTCCCTACGTCGCCTGGTCTACGCTCTACGGACGAGCCCACCCATAATCCAGGCGATCGTTACCCGACAACTGCTTTGACACCACCTGTTGCCTTCAATCTGGATGAAGTCCGGTCCTTTTTCTCCGACGACAGCTCTGACAGCAACAAAGAACGCAAGACGCGAAAAGGTCGCCGCTGGACTGGCCTCAAAGCGAAAAACAAGGCTGGCCAAGCCGACCTAACCCGTGGCCAACCTCTCGAAGGCAGCATGGCTAACCCGCACCCATACGATGCCGGCTCCATGAACGAACGCATGGCCATCGACAGCTCGGCGGTCTACACCCTGGAAGGAGTCGGCATGGGCAAAGCCGAGTTCCGCATCAAGCGCTTCGGCGAGAAGCTGCGCGTCATGCTCGCAAAGGGCGGCGAGCTCATCCGGTCTCTGAGCACGCGCTCGAGGAACAAGAAGTCTGCTCGTGAGCACGACGAGTGGCTCTCGGACTCTCTGTACTCCGGTGTGTGACACTAGAGCTGAGTGAGTGGCTTTGCTTCATTGGAAAGCAGATCAAGTGCTGACTATTAACTCTTTCTGATCCGGCAGACAATCACCAGTTGTTTGTTTGAAGTTTTCCGAACTGTATGCGTACATTTCCTGCATCGAATGGCGTTGGTATCTTACGATTGACATAATGGCTTATGTCCTGTTGGAGCGTGGTAATCGAGTGTCTTTGGTTGGAACATTTGCAAAGTGGACTTTGTTGCTTTCTGTTGCGGGTATGCCCAGTGTCTGGAAGCTTTAGCTTCGTACCTACATGTAGTGTATTGGATCTTTGCAGCATCATCGTGGGTCTCTGTTTTCGTTGCTCGTCATTCGTTTTTCACATTGAAATTTGGAGTTGGTGCATTTCGAAGAAGGTTGAAATTACATGATCGGGTTGGCATTATGAACAATTTAGACATCTCACTGGGCTACACGCTTTCCATTCACTTACTTGACCTGAGCAGAGCAAGTCGATCTCCAGCCTTGACCACCTCACCCGGCTGCACAAGCACGCGCTCCACTTTGGCCTCTGACATGTCTGCCGGTATGTCGACGTTGATCTCCATCTTCATCGCTTCGAGAATGGCCAACGTCTGACCAGCAGAAATCGTGTCGCCAGCCTTGACCATCACCTTCCACACATTGGACGCAGTCGGGGCATCGATACTGCTAATCAATGGATCTAGGAACCGTCAGTGTATGATCCTTCGAACGTGCATGTCAAAGGGAAAAAAAGAAAGGAAAAAACCCACCATCGAGCATCGCCTCAACAGAGCTCTCATCAACCTTCCCCTTCGCCTTCTCCTCCCGCCACCGCTTCAGCGACTCCGCCTCCGCAGCCGTCATCTCCCCCTGCGCCTTCGCCTGCCGCGCCCGAATCTCCCTGACCTCGTCCGCCGTCTCCACAAGCAACCTATTGTGCTCCGCCATATCAAACTCCGCCTTCTCCCACTGCCACTCGTACGTGCCCGAGCGGAAGCGCAGCAGCAGCGAGTCCATCTCCGCCTCGCTCACGCGCTCGAAATCGATCAGGTCGAAGTCCTGGAAGAGCCAGGGCCGGTCCGGCGAGAAGCCGGACTTGAACCCGAACTGGTCGAAGCAGGGGATCGTCTGGCCGAGCATCATGTAGCCGCCGGGGCTGTCGGAGGGGTAGATTGAGAGGCACGAGCCGCCCCAGCCGGCGGTGCCTTCGGGGGTGAAGGTCCGCGAGGGGTTGGCTTTGGGCGAGGCCATGCGTTGGCGCGGGTCGACGGGGAGGGAGACGGTGTTGCCGGAGAAGAAGCCCATGATGACTGCGATGAAGGTGCCGTTGAGGAAGTTGTGCTTGAGCTGGTCCGGGGTGAAGGCGTTGTTTTTCGCGACGAAGTCGAGGTTCGAGGGCAGGTAGGGGGCGTGGGGGCGGGTGGTTTCCATGTAGCGTTTCGTGGCGTCGTCTTGGGTCTTGCTTTCGAAGGAGAGGGGGAGTTTGAAGCGGCGGCAGGGGACTTTGATTGCGCTGAGGTCGCCGATTTGGTCTTCGAGGGTTTGCAGGTGTTGGACTAGTTGTTCGCGGGGGAGGTTGAGGCCGTCGTAGAAGAGAGTGAGGGTGGTGCAGCCGCTGGTGGAGGCGCGGATGGTTTCTTTGAGCCATTTCGGGGCGTCGTTACCTCGTAGCTTTTGTTCGAGGGCTGTTGTGCGGCACCGGTGGTTGAGGTCGAATTCTTCGTTGCCGTATTCGACGATGAGATGGTCGTCACCACCCTGGCGGTAGCGGACTAGAGGCTCGGCGCCTTGGGCTTTACGTTCCCAGATCACGGACTTTTCGTAGTCGCCTTTGGGGTCGTACGTTGTGCGCAGGGGGCTGACACCCTCAGCATTCCCACCTTCGATCACGTACTGGATGGCGTCGAGGAAAGCGTTCACGCCCTTGCGAAGCTCGAGTGCCTCTTCCAACGAGACTCGCTTGTACTGTAGCGTATCCCCGGCCTTCATCTGTCCCATCTTCCACCAGTCTGCTCGGATGACGGTATTGCTGCTGATGAAACCACCGAAGTTCGGGCAGTCGTTGGGGAAGATGCATGGGTCGTCGCCTGTCCAGTTCAAGGCACCAATGGGATAGCCGTATTCGATCAAGTTGCTAGGATGGGCACCGCCCTCGCCACCATCTTTGCGTGCCCATTTCGGCACTGGACCGATGAGACGGATTGCACTTCGGCTGGCGTTGTGAGAGACTTTCCATTCGGTGCTATACAGCATCTCGATGTCTTCGACTGTGAGATAGCCTTCGTCGTGCGGTCCAGGCATGGTCATGATCTCCCAGCTATCACCGTACTTGGGTCTAAGGTTTTCGGGGACAGTTGGATGACCGGACAATCTCTCAGGGATGTCTTTGGCAAGGCTCAAGAGATCTCCCGGCGCGAGAGCTCGGCCTTGGTATCCTGAGATGCCCACGATTGGCGATGTCGATTTGCTGCTGAAGTAGTCGGCTACATTGCTGAAGCCTCCATACACGGCGAGATAGGCGCGGCAACCTGAACCCGTGGACTTGCCGATCTTGAGTCGTTGACCTGCTTTGATATGTTTGCGAGTCCACATGGGGAACTGGTCGCCGTCGAGCGTTGCTTCCATTGCCGCACCTGTGAGCGCAACGACTGCCGGAGCGAGGAAGCGTAGCTCGGGCCCGCTGAGAGTGATTTCAAGACCCTCAGTTCCTCTTGAGTTGCCAGCAAGCATGTTTGCTAAGCTCAAGGCTATCGGATCCATCGCACCACTGTGAGGGATTCCCTTGCCTACTGTCGGCCGACCGGGTAGGTCCTGCACCAATGTGTACGCGCCGGGTGAGATCACATCGATGGCAGCGGGCTCAAACTTGAAGGTCTGCAGGAAGTTGGTGATGGTTTTCCCGGATTTAAAAACGTCGTCACGCATGATTGCGGCCAGGAACTCAAGGTTCGTAGGCGGTCCGCAGATCGTTGAGCGGGTGAGGAGGAGATCCATACCCTTAACTGCAGCCACTCTTGTCCGGGCATGAAGCATGACTTTCGCAAGAAGAGGGTCGTAGCTAGGTGTGACTGTCGAGCCGGTGAAGACCCAGGTGTCGATTCGGGAGTTATCAAGGTGCTCCCATTCTACCTTCTGGAGAAGACCCGGTGAGGGAGCGTAGTCTCGCACAGGGTTCTCGGCGTAGACTCTTGCTTCAATCGCGACACCCCTGGGCTTCGAAGGTTGCAAGGACGCAAGATGCTCATCTTCTAATCCACCCTTTCCGGCCAGCTGTGCATCGGCTTGTTGCAGCATGAGCTCTACAAGATCGACATCGTAGCACAGCTCTGTGATTCCATGCTCGACTTGCAAGCGAGTGTTCATCTCTAGGAAGAAGAAGTCGCCGCTCTTGTCGTCGACCAGATACTCGACAGTACCAGCAGAACCATACTTGATCGATTCGGCAAGCCCAACTGCAGCCTTGCCTAATTTTTCCCTGAGACCCGGATTCGCTTCCACGAACGGAGACGGTGCCTCCTCGATCACCTTCTGATGTCGGCGCTGGATGGAGCATTCGCGCTCTCCGAAGTGGATCGCTTTCCCTTTGCCGTTTCCGAAGATCTGCACCTCAATGTGATGACTCGCGGGATAGTAGCGCTCGATGAAGACTCCAGAATTCTTGAAAAGTGTCTCTCCACGGGACTTGACCATTTGGAAGCCTTTCTTGACTTCCTCGGTGTTGTTGCACGTCACTAGACCCATTCCTCCGCCACCACCAGTCGCTGCTTTCCGTAAGCCTATGATCTAGCGATTGATTGATATGTCGAGAAGCAGAATACCTTTGAGCATGACGGGGAAACCTAATCGTTCACTCTCTTGAGCTGCTTCGTCGGCACTTTCCACTAACCCTTTGGTGCCAGGCACGATGGGTACTCCAGCCTTTTCGGCTAGATCGCGGGCAACTGAGGAAATGTTAGATGGTATTTTGACCTCGAATGTACTGCGCCAAACTCACCGTGCTTTATGCCAAAGGCCTTGGAATCATACGGTCAGTACTTGTTTGACAATTTAAAGAGCTAGCGACACTTTACCTCTATAGCTTCAGGACTAGGTCCAACCCAGACGAGTCCAGCTGTCCCAACACTTCTTGCAAAGTCAGCGTTCTCAGACAAAAAGCCATAGCCAGGAATGATGGCTTGGGCATTTTCTTCTTTGGCAATCTTGATAATGGCATCTCCGTCTGTGTAAGCGGAGGCGTCCGGTCCTGGTAGCAGCTTCGCCACGTCGGCTTGCGAGACGTGTAGTGATGCTACATCTGCTCTTGTGTATACCGAGACTGTCTTGATCCCAAGCTGTTTCGCCGTCCTGATGATCCGGACCTGAGGGGAACATCAGTGAGTCTGTTGTTCCCTCCAGAAGGAGTTTGATGTCATCATACCGCGATCTCGCCCCTATTGGCGATAAGTATTGTCTTGATGTTCTCCATGTTGTCATCTGGATGACGGTCAGGAAGAGTGAGCGAGTGAAAGAAGGAACCCGTAGCCGTGAGCTATCTGTCGCTTTATCTGCCGGGACTGATCGTCATCCCATTGGGGTAATCACCTGGATCATCTGGTTCCATGTTATTTCAACGACCCCACCACGTCCACCCCGCTCCAGCATCCAAACCCCAAGCAATACCCCAACCCAGGCAAATGTCCCCAAAACCCTTGTACCGTGCACCAACATCTTATCTCAGTGTTCCTTCGATCCGGGTTGATCTGACACAACTCTTGCGAGAGACATCCATCCAGACCTTCGAAGCCCAAACAACGTTTGAAAGCCGACTTTTCAACGACGACCACATCTCACAAACGCCACAAACGCCACCATGCCACCCATCTCCTCCAAAGTGAAAATCAACGTCGACCTCGGCGAAGGCTACGGCAACTTCAAAGCAGGCCCGGACGACGAACTCATCCCCTTGATCGACTATGCAAACGTGGCGTGTGGCGGGCACGCAGGCGACCCGATGATCATGCACAGCACAGTCAAGGCCTGCAAAGCCCACAACATCGCCATCGGAGCCCACCCAGGCTTGCCAGACATCCAAGGCTTCGGCAGACGCTACATCCGCTATGATCCTGAGGAGCTTACGGCTATTGTCAGGTATCAGATCGGAGCGTTGAAGGCGTTTTTGGACGCCGAGGGGGCGGAGTTGCATCATGTCAAGCCGCATGGGACTCTTTATGGTATGTGTTATCAGGATGTTGAGGTCTGTCGGGCGGTCTATGCTGCTGTGCCTAAGGGAACGCCGGTGTTTGGGTTGGCTGGGACGTTTCATGAGCAAGTTGCGAAGGAGTTTGGGTTGCCTTTCTTTGCTGAGGCGTATGGGGATGTGAAGTACAACAAAGATGGCACGCTTGTCATTGATCGTAAGAAGAAGTGAGTACTTGCGCCTGTCTTTGGTCGTCTAACATGGATTGAAAAGCTAATGTCGAATCTCCAGGCCGTGGACTTTGGAAGAGACGAAGAAGCACATTACCTCGCAACTTGAGAACTCTTCTGTCACGGCGGTGACGGGTGAAGATGTTGAACTACCATTCAAGGGCCATTCTTCCGTCACTCTATGTTGCCACTCCGACAGTCCGAATGCGGTGCAGATTGTGACAACTGCCAGACAGATTGTTGACGACTTCAACAATAAGCATGGGTATTAGGATTGCTATTTATAGTATAGTTCAAGACACAAAGTCTTGCCAAATGTATGCTCACGAGATCATATACACTCCCTTTCGACTAGACCATGGAAAGAGACCTGAGAATCAGTAGTTCTGACTTCTTCTCGGGGACTTCCAGTATACAGCCCCTTGATTCTGAGCTGTTCCATCGAATTGAATTCAAGATCGAGTCGTATATGTGCTTGGAGAGAATCCGCAGGAACCATGATTCAACAGGACTATATCGACTCAGTGCCATCGTTTGCGAGTTGGACCAGTGTCCGACTAATGGAATGGTTAATGGGACTGGTACATCTTGACCTA
>Ga0265797_10001086_pt1 | contig 48791 bp, 58 predicted proteins | sample P2T30metagenome_FD_192433 | JGI IMG/M metagenome (GOLD analysis project Ga0265797, IMG submission 192433) | Plant litter microbial communities from East Loma Ridge, Irvine, California - P2 T30 | ecosystem: Environmental > Terrestrial > Plant litter > Unclassified | place: USA: California...
ACTTACCCCAACCCTTACGAACCTTATCGATGTTGGCTTACCTACCAAGGTACCCTCACCACCGGACGGTAAATGTGTAATGCAAAGCATCTTATGTTACTCGCAGAATGGCTCTGCCGTGCAAACTTTCTCGTTTTGGTGAATTAATGTAGGCCGCCGCTCTTCGATAAATAATCGCAATGTACTCTGCAACACCATCCCTCTCTCTCACCAACCTCATCACAATCGACAACACCACGATCAGCAACACTACCATCAACACTACCATCAACAACAACAAACAGCCACGATTTACGCTCAGAAGCCGGTTCCATCTTCTACGAAGAGCACGTCGGTAACCCGGCCATAGACTTCAAGATGTTCCCTTGGGAAATCACGGGAAGCTCCAAGATGTGTCAAGTCCAACGCCTGAGCGCCTTTTGCCGATTCCTGGCAGATCACAAATTGACCTATGTCAACATCGAACTTCAATTCCAGGTCGCGAACTTATCGCAACCAATCTCGCCTCGCTTTGCGGACCTTTTGACGCATTATATGGTCTTCCAGCTCGGCGGCGGCAAGGAAGGCTCAGAAATCAGAGTCGAGTCGGCCTGGAAACGGCACCGAGTGGACGTCCCCGGAACCATACACGGAGATCCACATTGCAACTGGAGCGGACATTCGGGGGATTCGAAATGTCCTACAGCCACGACCGGGCGACAGATCAGGAGCATTTCTATCTCGTGGGCCCGCTGGCGAAGGTCGATTGGAGCGGTTTTCTCAGGGTCGAGTTCCTAGGGCCGATGGAGTTACTTGAGTTGCGCGGCGAGGTCGCAGCTTGGTTTGCGAAGGGATTTGAGTCGGAGTACAATGAGCATGAATACGATGAGCGTGCTGGGGGTAACAACTCCAGGATACGCTGTTGGGCTAGTTACAGCCTAATAGACATGTCTGTCTTCGTGGCCGCGGACGGCACGCCCGAGAAGGGCGTGACTACCATCTGGAATGGGCCGCAGCGACGGAATAGTTTTCACAACGGTGAAAGTCTCGAGTTGCCTGCATCACTCAAGCGGAAGCGTTCCATTTGACACCAGTGTCGATGAAGCAGAGAAGGAGAGCGGATGGTGATGCAAGAATGAATGAACGAATGAATGATTGAATAGTGGTTTCTGCATGACTGTTTTAGAATTTCTCTCAAATAACGACTAGAATAAATAAGAATGAGATGTATGCAGTAACTATCTAACTGCTCCCCTTGGGTAATTCGAAGGTGCGGTTAGCGAAAAAGACCGCCATGCTCAATCTAGGCACATTTAAATGGTCAATGAGCTGTTGAGGTCAGAAGCCATTGATGATAAGGAGTGCCGTGAGATTGAAGAAAGAAAAGGAAAAAGGTGCAAAAGCGCAAAGCTGAAGATACAAGTACTAGCAGTGCGGCTCTGAAAGAGGCAAGGCGCGACTTGGCTCTCTCCCGCGGCGACTTTCTGTCGAGTCGACAGCCCATGCATCGGGGACGGGATGGTATGAGCATTGGCTGAGAGGGAACGAAGAGGGAACAAGTGGATGATATAACATCACTTACACACTGCACATCATGAACGCCGGTTCCAAGAGCGTACGGCGCTTTGCTGCTAACAATGGTGAGCCATACCTGTCCAATCCAGCCCATCCATCGCAACATCCAGACTAACCCATCCCTCAAGCATACCTCTCACGCGACAACACATGTTCCTCCTGCCTGAACCGCTTATCAAATCAAGCGCGCCAATACGCTTCTGCAGCAACTGCGACCGCCGAACCCACCGCATCAACAACATCCCAGCACATCCCTCCCGTCGCCGCTCAAAAGCCGGCAAAAGCATACCGCATCCTCGCCTCCCCCGTTGTCTCCCGCCCGCCTCTCATCACCCGCGACCTCTCGAGCTTCGAAGAGGCATACTTCCTCTACCAGAAGCGCCTGAACGAGCGTCTCGCGCTGCCCTTCAGCAGATACTTCTACTACAAGAAAGCCACACCCGCGGATGTCGAATGGAAGCGCAAAGCGAGGAATCGCAAAACTGCCGCAAGGGACATCGGCGTTTACAGCGGTTACGGTGACGAAGCGTGGAATGATGAGGTGCTCATGGGCGACCAGACGTCTTCGCTTGAGGCGCAGCGTGAAGCGCTCCTCCGCGATGCAGAGGGAAGGTTGATCCCAGGCGCCGAGCCTGCGGGCGACAAGGAGGCGAACAAGGAGCAGGTCTCTGGCGATCCCAAGGTCGGCGAGGGCCAAAGGAAGGATTTGGAGCTGCATGTCGAGAGGCCTGCATCGCGAGTGACGGAAGCGGACGAGAAGAACGACACACTCAGCCTGAACCGCAAGCTGGACCAGACTTTGTACTTGCTTGTGCAGAACAAGCAGGGCCTGTGGAAGTTCCCCGAGGACAGGCTGTTCTCGAGGGAGGACTTGCACATGGTAAGCTTTCTTGCCGTTTTGAACTTGATGTCCTTGATACTAACCCAAACCCTACCAGGCCGCCGAGCGCGTCATCGTCCAATCCGCCGGTCTCAACATGAACACCTGGATCGTCGGCAACCACCCAGTCGCTTACTACGATTACACCTACCCCAAGCCCCAGATCAGCGACCTCGCGTACCACCAGCCTCCGGAAGGCCAGGTCGAGACAAACACCTACAAGCAAGAGGAGCTCGGCGAGAAGGTCTTCTTCATGAAGGCTCGCATCATGGCCGGCCAGGCAGACATCAGCAAGAGTATCTACGGTCACCAGGCTTTCCAGTGGCTGACCAAGAGCGAGATCCAACCTCTCGTTACCCCGAAGTACTGGAGCTCTGTGAGGCACATGCTTGCGGAGAGGTGAAGGAGTGGATGGATTGTAGGATGCTGAGGCGTTCAGCTCAGGTGTATTAAAAAGAAATTGGTCAGGGATGAGATGCCTTTGGCTGCAAATATGTATGAATACTTCTTCCAAGAGATTTACTGTTTGATGACCAATGTTCCAGCTGATTTGCATACGGTATCACATCCGTTGAGAGTCGATAAGTCTACCCGGCTGCTCGAGTCCTCTTGGGCTGTTCTGAAACCTTTAAGCTGATACCTAACGTGCTAAATAGAGAAATCCTTTGATACACTACATGTATCGAGAGCGTGTAATCTGCGCATATAACTACTTTGTGAAGTATTACAGTGCTATAAAGCAGAGATTTCAAGCCTTCGCATGAGGTGCTATCAGCGACTCCAGTACATCGGAATGCTCCTTGTGCCAGTGAGATGCGAGCGAATGAGCTTTGATATCTCACTGGATCGAGCCCTCACACGTGGTAGTATCAGCTGCTCTGGCATACCGCAAGATCCCTAGTGCCAGTGAGATATAAGCAATCACGCCAATACAGACCTCAGCATCTCGCTGGGTCAGAACTCTACAGATGGCGGTGTCGGTTATACCTGTCAGTACCAGTGAGATGCCATGCTTTTCCACATCGCAGACCTCACTTTCTCACTGGATCAAGCCTTTGCATGTGGTGGTATCAACTGCTCTGGCGTATCATAAAGCTAACAATGCCATTGAGATATCGATCCAATTGTACTTGCACGAAATGAATATCATTCCAAAAAGAAAAACAAATCCTAGGGTATCTTAAAATGAGCGCTTAACTCCGGTTATCCCCGCAATCACATCCACCAAAACGACAAACACCCGCTGGGCCGTTGATGTAATACGTAGTCCTGCTGGCGAGCAAAACTTCTGTGGCAGGTCTTGCACAGCACAGGCAAATCGCTGTGTACCGACATGTGCTTCTCCAAATTATCCTTTCGTGTGAAGTTTTCATTGCAAACCTCACAGCTGTGACGAGCCTTGTGTACCGACTTGTGGCTCTCCAGATCCTTCTTCCGGGTGAATGTCTCGTCACAAACCTTGCAGCTGTGACGAGCCGAAGGTCCCTAACCCGCTACGCTGACATTCCGGTTTGCTGGTGGGACCATACTTCTCGCTCCAGGAGCAACACTGGGTTTTCGTGCATGTACCACACCTGTGTCATCCGTAGCAGGTTCTCTTGCTTGCCCGGACGACCCTTCGTGGCCTCCGCTTCCTCCAGAGACCGCGAAGATGCTGCCGTTGCGACCGGAGGATGCAGATTCGATCATGCTCTTGATACGATCGCGGCCGTACTTATTCTTCAGCGGGGCCATGGTTGAGCTGACGAGTGGCGCACCGCCCCAACCCTGTGCGATTCCGGCCATGAACTGCTCCTTTTCTTCTTCTTCGTCGATCGGTCCTGACGGCAGGGCATCGTCGTCGGGGTCTGGTGCGTTCGCCTCGAACTGCGCCTTTTGCAGTTTGGCTTGATTCTTGCGCTGATATTCCATCAAAAGCTTGTCGTAAGGTGCGCTTCGTCCTGGCACAGCTCGCTTCGCTCCCATAGAGTGACTCTTGCATGTCAAGCTTCGAGCGCACTGCCCGCCCAGAGGGAGTTCAACACCGCACTGCCTTTCCACGTCAACTGGTGCTTTCGGCTTTGATGCTTTGGCTTTGGCTTCATCCTTTTTCTTTTTCTTCTTTGTAGGAGCGCCCTCTTCAGTCTCGTCGGCAGCTTTGCGCTTTTTGCTCGCCGCGCCTCCTTTGACAGCGCTTCTTTCGCCTTCTTCTTCCTCGTCGCTGTCCTGGCCCTTTTCTTTTCTTGCTGCTGCATCTCGCGCATCTTTGGCTTCCTTCTTCTTGCGCTGCTTCTCCTGCTTCTTGTTCAGACAGCCCTCGATGTGGTTGGGCATGGCGTGTTCTGTGACCGTCCGTTTGCAGTGGTTGCATTTCAGAATCTTCGGAGTATCCATCAACGGTCGGCCGGTCTGGAATGCTTTTGTGATGTCTGCGGGAGGTCGCTTGACCAAGGAAGGGCGGTCTTTCTTCTTCTCGCCTGTGAAGTGTTAGACGGTTGCTGCACATTGACATGTGACGAACTTACCATTTCCAGCCTCCGAGTCCCAGCTACCAGGCTTCTTGACCACTGGTAGGCTTGACTTCACATCAGGCTTCAGCTTTGGTGATGTGACATCGTCCAGGGATTCGAATAGATCGCCTAGGGGCTTGCTATCGCGTTTTTGTGAGGGCGGCGCGGGTGCTGCAATGTATTAGGAGGTGCGCGCATGGTGGAAGATCACAGGACAACGCACTCTTGCGACTCGTGCCATTTGGAGCCATGTTGATATACGTATGTTGACCGGACCAGCAACCATGAGCGTAGACGATGTTCGCATGTAAGTATGAATGTGAGGACAGTCTGTTGAAGGTTGGAGGTGGGTGGGGGGTGCGGGTTGAAGGTTGGAAGGTAGCACGGGAGGATTGTGAGGCCGCCTCGGGATCGGAGGGCTCGGCATTTGACTTATGTCAGCAGTCACGGATCAGCCTGAGGCAGTCGAGCAGCAAGCACGTTCGAGCAGATGCCTTCATTTGCAACCTACATTTCTTCACTTCACTTGTCGCAAGCAGTCCAGGACATTTTACAGTTCACAATGTTCCCTTCCGGAACGACGCGTATCATCTCCAGTCTGCTCTTCCACTGAACGCGAATTGCCCCTGGCTTCCACAATGTCAACCTCCAAATTGGAGAGCCGGCAGCATGTCTTCCAGAAACTCAAACCAATCTGCGTCGGCTTGACTCAGACGACTCTGGCGCTCAATGGACCGAAAGGCAACATCGCCGAACTCACCTCGAAACTAGAGCGACTTCATGACATCGTGTCCTCATTTCCTTCAGTGGACAGCCCTCTGGACGACAAATTGGCCGATTACATCTTCTTTCCCATCTCCCAGGTCCTGAAGCTGAGCCAAAAAGTTTCGATTCGATGTCTGGAACTCACTTTATCTGTTCTCGCAGTGCTCATCGATCAAGGTTGGCGACAGCGTCTGCAGCCACAACTTGCAACTCAGATCCTCATCCTGTGTACTTTGCTGGCCAGCGACAAACCGTCAGGCCTCGCGTCTTCCGATACAACTGTCGAGCTCAGAACATCCGCTCTGCGATGTTTGTCTGGCACGTTTGAAGCGCTCGACGCGTCCGAGGAGGGCAGAAAGCTTTTGCAAGGTGAAGCGAGCATGCCACAACTTGGGCAAACCCTGAGCACGATCTTGGATGCTTTGGTAGGAGGCGTTGGTCTTGACATACAACTTGCAGCCACCAAAGCCATGCATATCCTGGTCAAGTCGATGCGCGGGCGAGATGCCCTTGCAGGATTCTTGCCCGGCATAGTTTCGAAGCTCACCAAAGTGCTAGTTCCGCAGACAAGCCAGAGAAGAAATCACGAGGTAATAGTGGAGTGCCTTGACTTATTGAAAAGCCTTCTGATGGCCACGGTCGGCGATGAGTTTTCACCCATACAAAGCTCCACAACTGCATTACAACGTGGAGGCACTCCCAACCCTAGCGATTCGAAATGGTTCGAAGAAGCAGCAACACAATTGAAACCGGCGCTCGCAAATGTCTGTCGTCTGAAGACTCATCCGAGAGACGACGTGAAACTAGCCTTGAGTCGACTGTGTTTCATGATACTCGGTCGATGCCAGAAAACATTGGCCAATTGCGCTATAATGGCACTCGAAACCATCATCGTACTTACAAGTAGTCAGTCATTCCCCGAGCTCGGCTTCCAGCTGGAAGGAGACGTGCGCATGAATCCATCGCTGGCTGTCTTGCTTCAAGAGACCCTGCATGATTGGCTGCAGACCCTACCTCGTATCATGCAATCTGCTGACGAGCAAGCAAAGACCCAGAGAGTCGAGCAAATTCGCACCGCTTACGAAATATTGCAAAACTGCCATGTCGATACCACAACAATTGACAGAAGCGTCGGCTTAGCTCTTCGTGACAGCGTCGTTGTAGTACTCCAAGCGCCCAAGAGTGCTCACGCCGAAGGAACGTCTGTCCAGACGATCGAATCTCTCGATGTTGAGTTGTTAGGGCAGACCCCGTCCAGCACTGACTTCGGCTCTGCATTGGTGCAGTATCGTGGTCAAGAGGATACAATGCACAGCCTTGAGTCTTTCGTAAAGACGATCGGACGGTCTACTCGCTCGTATGCACTGATGTCCGACATGTCGCGAGAACTCCGCAACTCGCAAGACGACACAAACCTCGCGAGTTTCTGGCTTCTCTACGTAGCAGCTAAATCTGCAGCCAAGAGTGGCGACGAGATAGACGATCTGCTCAACATGGAAGATGCCAATAGCTCGGACGGTCTTGTCGAAGAGATGTACTCACTGTCGCTCGAGATACTCAATGAGTCTTCAGTCCAGCATTCCGACAGTCGGTTGAAGTCACTTGCGCTCCGCGCTCTCGCACTTCGTGCCGAACGAGCTGGTAAAGACTTTCGGTATGAACTTATCGACGCGCTATATCCGATACTTCACACACTTGCAACGCCCGATCCGCAGCTCCAACAGGACAGCATCATCACACTGAATAAGATCACAGAGGCGTGCATCTACAGCAGTACTCAGGAGCTTATTGTTGCTAATGTGGACTACCTCACAAATGCCGTTGCGCTGAAGCTTAACGCTTTTGACGTATCGCCACAAGCGCCTCAGGTATTGCTGATGATGGTACGATTGGCAGGACCCAGCTTGCTACCTTATCTGGAAGATACTGTCGAAAGTATATTCGCTGCGCTGGAGGATTTCCACGGATACCCGATTCTGGTTGAGCTACTGTTCAAGGTGCTTGCTGTGATGGCTGAGGAAGCTGTTAAAGCACCTCAACTAACGCTGACTGATGGGCAAGGAGTCGGTGTCGTATCTCAGGAAGTCAAGAAATGGCTGGCACCTAGTATGGCGGGACTTCTTGATCACATCCAAATGAGGAGCGATGATCGCGAAGCTCTTCCGGCAGGCGAGGAGACACATGAAGACTTCCCACGACGACCTTGGGGCGAGGAAAAAGACGACAATGACACTCCAGATGATGCGCCGGCCTCTGAGCATGATCAGCAGGAGTCAGATGAGGTGGCGCCGCCCCCAGCTCCGAAGACTTACAACCTGCTTCTCAAGATTGCGACGTTGACTCAGCATTTCTTGCCATCGGCATCACCTTCGCTGAGGATCTCACTACTCGGTTTGATCCGCACTGCAGTACCGGCTCTCGCATTGCACGAAAACTCATTCCTACCTCTTGTCAATACGCTCTGGCCTGAAGTGACGGCCAGACTGGAAGATAGCGAGGTGAATGTCCAGGTCACGGCTTTGCAAACGATCAGTGTCTTCTGCGAGCACGCCAAAGACTTCATGCGTTCTCGTATGCTGCAACTGTGGCCTTTGCTACATGAGATTTACCAACGCGTCGCCAAAGACGTTATGCTTTCCTCGGGTCCATCGAACCCCGGTAAAGACCGAGAGAGCGGCACTGTCGCAAACACAAAACTTCGAGCGAATGCCACTACGCTATCATTGCAGCAGGCAGTAGCACGGATGAAGGCCGCGCCTGCAGACTATGGCAACACTCTGACTCGCATGCTGTGGGACGCTGTGATCAACACAATCTTGACGGCCATTCAACATGTTTCATTCCCACCTGACAAACTGGATGAAGCCTTGAATCTGCTTGAGATTTGTCTGGACGACGAGAAAGTTCGGAGAGCAGTGGAGGCACAAAATGCAAATGCCGTTTGGTTGGTGGACATGAGGGCTGGTCGAACTGACCCTATCGAGTCGCCTGCAGTCAACGATGCCAACACTTGGCGATGGGCTGCTATCGCTTGATGATTGACAAGCTGAACATAGTCGTACACCGAGTGAGATGTGCGACACAACCCCCAGCGCCCAACAGTGGGCTCGAGCTGACGAAGTCGCCAGCAAATGCAAACACCGAGGATTCCTTGTCATCGAGCGCGATGTCCGAGGCAAACCTCAACATTCAAGGGTTTGTGCGACGACGACCTAACAGTTGAACGGCGACTAACGTCCGACACAACCAAACAATGGGCTTCTGCATCATCTGCAACACGTGGCAAACGTGTTTGCGTCCCGTTTGGGCGCGCCGGGGACCTTGTTTGCACCTTGCAGACCGCCTGAGCCGAGGCAAACACTCGGGCATATCAAGCATCAGCGTCCGATTGTTAATCGTGGCACAGGAGATAAAAAGCCAGGAGGTTGTCGCTGTGTTAGTATCATCTGCCCAAAGCAATATTCACTCTTCTCCAGTTACTCCCGCGTTGTTGTCTCACTCGCTGTCTGATCTTCGTCGCCTCCTTCTCGCGTTTGACTGCAGCTTTCCAACGAGGCATCATACGTCTATTACAACATCACAGCATCATTGGAGCATCATTGCGAACACTTCACTGTCACGGCACCCTAATTATCACAGCAAGTTGTCGAACATCGTTGCCGGAGAAAGACCAACCAAGTCCAAAATGTGCTTCCACAAGTACACGCACTACCTGAAGTGCGCCACGCACGTCCCACTTCACACCCACGTCTGTCCAAAGAACGTGACCGAAGACATATCGCGAGTCATCTTCTGCGAGAACTACAGAGCCGTGCGTGTCAACGCAAACGAAGTCTGTCCGTTCTGTTCGCCCGCGGACAAAGGCAAAGGAGCCAGCATCGCTCGCCTCTCCGCTTCGACAACTCAGGCAGCGTATCCCAGCCCAGCAAGCACCGTGACTCCATAGGTTGCTCGAAGGCCGGCCTCTTCTGTCCTCGCCATGTCCTTACAGACCTCGAACCATTGATGATCGACTTCAACTCTCGGCGGTTCGGCACTCAATGCAGCGCTCTCTTCAATCTCACATCGGTCCCTCGTCATCGAATGACTCTGGAAAGCAAGTCAAAGAGCTCTTGATTCTTGGTCGTCGCATCACAGGACGCTACGCTACAGTCTGGCCCCAAGAAGCGCTCTCTCCGCCCCTCTCCTCTTCCTGTCCTACACGCCACTTCGCCCATTGACCTACACATTTCATCTCTCTAATACCGTGGACCCAATCCATTTCCACCTCGACTCCATTTCAACATTCATTCCCAGGCAACTTCAGGGCGATCTCCTACCCAACGAAGGACCGAAATCGACATCAAAGCCAACCCTAACAATCACGCAAAAGAAACTAACCTTTCCAACCCTGGACAGTTACCAACGCCCTCGGTACGAGCGGACGAATGGGCGGGCGGTGACGCTGAGTGGGACTGAGGGAGACCTGGGTGGATTTGTAAGATGGTGCGGTGTGTGTGTGTGTGTGTGTGTGTGTGTGTGCATGTAAATTTTCTTTTAGTGGACGCAGACATCCGGCAGGAAGCCGATACGAGGTGTAGCTTGGGGATTGGAAAGTGGAAGGAAAAACGCTTCTTGGTTTCTGCTTGATTGAGTTGTGTGTACGAGCGCGGGAGAACAAATTGCAGGCTACATGCGGCCAGGTCCGTAATGGTAGCCGATACCCAGCTAATGAATACCTTGGTTTCCCGATCGAAAGTTTCAGACAGTTCTCGTGTAACGTCAACACATCGAATACTAGGACTTTGGGACCTCACGCTATAACAGAGAATGGGAACGCACGCGCATGAGGACGACTGAGACTCTCCAACTGGGTTCACTTGAAACCCGTTCCTTTGACTCCGGTTATTGGAAACCGTATCGTACATCAATTTCTTTAACTGGGTGTCCGAACCACCTTTCACCCAGTGGTCCGAACCGCGCCTTTCTTCCCGCGCAGGCGCGCAAGGGAGCTCACAAGGAGCAGCTGCCCAAAGAGCAGCTCACGGGGTCGGAGCCAGGGCGACGACGGCGCACTTGGCAGAGCAGGCACCGAAGGCGGCGTTGCAACCGAGGATGGCGGCCGGAGTGGCAGCGGCGGCGACGACGGTGCCGAACGTGGCGCCGGCGGCGCTGTAGCAGGCTACGGCGAGGCCGGAACAGCCGGCCTGGCAGATGCCGTAGGCGGCTGGGCCGGCGGTGGAGTGGTCGATGAGGAGGGCCGTGGCCAGGGCGGTGAGGATCTTGAAACGCATGATGGCTGTGGGAGATGTTGTTAGAGTTGGGAGATGTCAGGGTTTGATGGGTGAACTTACGGTGAGTGTTCAGGTTGGGACCTTGAACGTGGGGAGAGGTGTTGTGAATGGTGTTGGGTTTTTTTTTGGGTTGTGTTGGATGAGTTGGGAGGAGAGGAGACGGAGTGGGTTGTGTTGTCTGGTGTTGGGTCTTCTAGGAGGGAGGAGCGCGCTTTTATGGTCAGTCCAGGAGTGTTTGCTTTAGAAAGAAGACAGAAGTGAAGTGAAAGTACTTCACTTTAGCATCGGACCTGAGTCACTTGGAAGCTGTCGCCTTCTAGAGAGCTCGCTGGCAAGACCCCTCACTTATGCACCTAGCTTCACTCATTTCAGCCATGTATATGCACGTATGATGTGTTACATGCATCTCTCATGGTGACACAGAGACAGCTGTGTAGACGCGGGATGTTGTGAGCCATACTGAAGGACCTAGCGTTCTTCACAGGCGCATTGAGAGCTTGGAACGCTTTGGTAAACAGCCATGATGTGCAGTCAGTCCATCACGGTCAGAGTTCGATTGGGATTATCCTGGTGAAAGGAGCGAGACGAGATACAAAACCTCACACATCAACCCTTCACAGCTTGTTCTTTCGGCTCGCCTTGAAAAGGGTTCTACGTGATGCGTAAGAAATAAGCTCATGTATGCATTGTGTATTTGGAGGGGAATTATGCAGATTGGACTTTTTGGTCTCGTGATGTTATTCTCGCCATTCCTCATCACACCCGCATGCCGTGTGCCTGAATGACGCTAAAGATGTTCAAAGGCTTACCTCTGACGACCGTAGGCAGGCGGGGCTGCGGGCTTGTTCGCCAGAACGTCCTCGATCTTCTGCATGACCTCGGGGGTGATCTTGGGGAGGAGGGCCATGGCCTTGCAGTTGTCCTCAATCTGAGCGACCTTGGTGGCACCAAGGATGACAGTGCTAACGTTGGGGTTCATGACACACCTAAGGGAATCATGTTAGCGTGCCATCATAAATGAAAGGAAGAAGGTCAGACTTACCAGGCGAGAGAAAGCTGTGCAACAGTGCCACCCAACTCCTCGGCGATCTTGGTAAGATCGCGGACCTTCTGGAGCTTGGCCTTGCCCTCCTCAGTCTCCAGAGCCTTGATAGAGCCTTCGAAGAAGCTCTTGTTGGTGGCAAAACGGCTGTCCTCGGGGATGCCGTCGTTGTACTTGCCGGTGAGGAGACCGGAGGCAAGAGGAGACCAGATGGTGGTACCGTACTTGTATTGGTCGTAGAGAGGAGCGTATTCGACCTCGAAGCGCTCGCGGTGGAAGGCGTTGTACTGCGGCTGCTCGGCGATGGGAGCAATAAGGTTGTACCTGTGAATGCGGTTAGCCGTGGATTCGGATAGTGACTTGGAAGCGGAAAAGTTCAACTCACTTCTCAGCGATCTGGGTAGCCTCCATAATCTGAACAGCAGACCATTCGGAAGTTCCCCAGTAGTAGGCAAGGTTCAGGTTACGAATAACCTGGGTGAAGCCCTCGACGATCTCCTTCATGGGAGTGCCGACATCGGGCCTGTGTGCAAGAACGATATCCACGTAAGGCTGCTGCAGTCTCTCCAGCGAGCTCTTGAGTCCCTCCACAACGTGCTTCCTGCTCAATCCACGGGTGTTGGGTTCCTTGCGGCCGGTACCGAAGAAGACCTTGGTGCTCAAGACGTACTCGTCGCGGGGCCAGTCGAGCTCCTTGAGGGCGTTGCCCATCTCGACCTCACAGGCACCGTTGGCGTAGACCTCGGCGGTGTCGAAGAAGTTGATTCCGTGGTCCCATGCAGCTTGCATGCACTCCTTGACAATGTTGCCGTTCTGGGTGCCGCCGTAGGTGAGCCATCCGCCGAGGGAGAGGACCGAGACCTTGAGACCGCTGGGGCCGAGGTGGCGGAATTGCTAGAGGGGACTGTCAGAGATACTTTTGGTAAGGCATTGAGAAGTTTGGACATACCATGTCCTTGGGGTCGAAGGAGCTCTTGACTGCGGGGGTAGACATGATTGCGGTGTTGTGAAAGGGTCTGCGGTGGTAGTTTCGGAGGGTCGCGAGTGCGGGCAGAGTGGTGATGGTGTTGGAGGAAGCGAAAGGACGTAGAGTGGGCAGAGCACGATATATAGTATGGGTGTTTCCCATCGGCGATACCATGATCGCTAATGCCGAAGAACACCTTCCGTTTATGTTCGAGTAAAAGCTGCGTGGAGATGAAGGACGGGAGCTTCACGCCTGCATCACTGGACTGCTGTGATGGTCAAAGTATGTCTTTGCTACTCACAATCAAGCTATCACTCAATTGATGTAGTACCCTCTAAACCTCGTCGTACAGAAGTAATAAGGAACATTCAATCGGGTGAGTTTTGACATCCAATCCAGCCTCCAAGTTTACCTATGTACCCACTTAGTAATCTACTCTGCACAAACGTCATGCAATCAAATAGCAGGCGGGGTAAAATAGACCAAGTGGAAAGTGTGGTGGCGGCGGCAGTCTCTTGATTGGAAGGAAACAATAATCCACAGCACCCTATCGAAATGCATTGCGCACATGTAATTCAATTCATCATGGTGATGCACTTGTAGGGTGACTTGGATTTCCATCTGCTCATTCGACGTTCAAGAGTATTTCGTTCCAATGGGAAAAAGATAGCAAGACTCCATGCCTCGGCCCAAAGCTTCAACAACGTCGCCAATGCTTAGTGCTTGCAAGACCATGATTCCTCCCATCAATTGACCGTTCGCTGACGACGCCCCTACTCCAGAATGTCACTTGTCGGCAGGACCTTTGACCGAAGAGACGTCAGGTCGTGATTACGGCTTTTGCACCACCGGAATGGTCGAGTCGCAGCCCAATCATAGCCTTGCAGGCGATGGGGTTAGATCCAGAACTCTCTCTGCAATCCAAGACTCATACTCGTCGAGATTGGTCGCTATGGCCCAATAGTTAGCTCTCGCGCATCCGTTGTAAGGCGACTGGATCAACCCGACAACTCGCCCGTCTTCGTTAACGAGCGGGCCACCGTTGTCCCCATCGCAAGGGCCTTTTCCGCCACCACTTACACCTGCGCACAATATCTCCGGGCCGAGTTCGAGCTCGGTGTACGCCTCCTGGCAGGAGGCGAGGTCTTTTGCATCGATCGTGACCTTCCTCAGTGACGCAGGGATCGAGCCAGATCCTTGACTCGTCACTCCCCAGCCGCCAGCAATGAGCTTCGTTCCCGGAGTTGTCTCTTGCGAAGGAAGAGGTGCTTCTTGGATCTCGCGGTCGCCGGAAATTACGGGGAATGCCGATTCCAGGTGAAGGATTGCGATACGGTCTTTCGGGCTACCGCTCACATAGCCTTGGTGACGATCGATTTTGGATATTTTCTCCTGGATACCAAGACTGGCATGACGGAGACTACCAGCGCGCACTCGTAACGAAGACGCCGAGGCTCCTGCGATGCACTCCGGGTCCGTAAGTACAGCAGTCGGGCTGATCAGAACGCCGCCGCACTTATGTGAAGTACGTGCGACAGAGACGATGAACGGCAGGTCTTTATTGCTTGCTCCAATGCCGCCGACTATCGCCTGAGAACCGCAGACAAAGGCGATGATCGTCGCAAAGCTGATTCTGAGCCTCATGGTCGTAAGCTTTGTCAATGGCGATGTAGTGGTTAAGGGTCAAGGGCAGATCCAGAGTTTTGCTGGTGGACTCGGGCGACAAACTTCAGGGAAGTGGTCTGATCTTATACAAGTGCTACGGAACTGCACCTTTGATGCGCCGGAAAGCTCCATAGGGGCATTGCTAGAGTGCCAACTTACCGACTTTTCGTGCTGGAGTCGGGTGATATATGCAGATCAGTGCAGGCACATATATGCCTGGAAATTATACATGTGAGCTCTTTCGACACACCTCCAAACATCCAAGCAGGGAGAACCACGCACTGTTTTGATCGTGGTTTCGGATTTCTGTACAGGCAGTAGCAACTCGTCTCGTGATCACTGAAGTCTTACGACAGTTCACCTACAGTGGGTACGCTAGATCGCGTCTTGTTGCGACCACATGAAGTCAACGCCTTCTAAAGCATGAGCCTGCTAACCGCAACGCCCGATCACACCCGTTCAGTTGAAAGCCTGTAGCTCAAAACCGCGCAGGACGATATCAACAGCATCAAGGCCTGCCACGCCGGCTGAAAAGATCTCGCCGAAGCAGCACGCACCTGACAGCTGATGAGCACCATCTACGGCGCAACCACTCTGCATCAACACTATACCTCACTCTCCTGGATGCGAGGTGGAGGGTACGCCTGGCATCTTACGTCCTCGTTGTCCAACACCGCAGCCAGCCTCGCTGGCGTGCCCTCTTGCAGGGCAGCGCATGGGCACAGAGTATCCAGCGAACATCATGCGCCCAACGTGAAATTTCCGAGCTCATTCACATGGAGGGAGGCTTGTGGCTGCGCCTTTTCGCGATTGTCCTCGATACCACCTCGACGAACGGTGACTCAGCACCGGCGTCTCATCCGAGCTCGACATGCGTCTCTTCACATACAAGCCCCAGATCTTACAATTTGAACATCTTGTCGCCAACAAGCACTGCGCGGTGTGGCGGCACATTTCTTGCGCACACTCAAAGATGGCTTCCTTTTGGGTTCGCGACGCCGCGCATTGAGCCTGGCGATGTGCTTGCTGTGTTTGCTGTGGGGTTTGGGGGAGACGTGCGGATTCTCCTAGCTGCGCAGTTCGCCAAATAAACCGTTCATGCTCGTGTGCGAGCAGTGGTGTTTGGTGAGGCGGTGAGAGTTGGACGTATGGCGGCGGAGGGTATGGTATTTGATGTGAAAGCGATCGATCCGGCAAGCCAGAAGATCTTGGTCGGTTGATCCATCACATATTGGTGATTCAGCGTGATCAGATTGGTGAGGCGGAGGATAGTAGGTCAATCGATCGAAGGGTCTGAGCATCAGTTTCTAGTTATCGTGTTGATGTAACTTTCAAAGGTGATAATCGTGGTGCTATGTCGCTTGTCAATGGTTAGAGTCAACACCACGTTGGCTCTGACGTGTCTGTACATCGTTGCAGGCGGTGTGTCGACTATTTGATCGTTTGGTCGTTGAACGCAGCCAGTTGCAGTGTGCTCGATCCAGACAAGGTCTTGCTTGAGAAAGCGCTCAACGATTTTTCAGCTGTTGTCAATCTTGCTTCTCGAAATCGCCTTACAACTCTGACCGTCGAAGGCGTCTTGACAGGATCTCAGCATCGTTGCCATACATTACATTACCTTGTACCTCTGAACCACGCTGCCAAGCCCAGAACCCCTCTTTCCGTCGCGAGGCGAGTGGCAAGCAAAAAGGAAGCTGCCGCCCACTTCCATCCCGTCAAACTCGCAGCCAGCACACACACAAACTTGGGTGCTTACAAGTACCTGCGACTTTGGCATGACTGGAGAGGGAGCTGAACGCACTTTTCTACCACATGGCGAGTTGTGAACGACTTGTATACTGGCGGGACCCTTGCTACGGATTGACTTCTGGTCTGCCACTGGCTTCACGCTACGAGGCGGAAAGGGCGGCCCCATCTTCGAACAGTGGGTCGTTGTCTCGCTGATCGAGTCAAAAAGGTTTTCACTATCAACCCTCGCGCCCGCCCACCCGCCTCCTGAGTTCCTGGACGACCGGTCTGTTTTGCTGTGCTGCTGCAGCAACTGTCTGGAAGAAAAGAAGCCAGATCACCAGACCATGTCGAATGTGTCTGTCACTGCATGGCGCACTGCTGTGTTATGGTATGGCTGGCACACCGGCGAGCTACACCCCTATCTCACACAGCACTCGACCGAGACGAGACGATTTCCCGGGCGTTACAGGCTTCTGCTGAACCATCCGGCCGGGAGACGCCTCTTCCCGCCCAGCCAATTGGATCCAGGCGTCTGGCAAACTTTGACATGGCCTAGTTTTATCGACACGGTGGCCTGTCTTGGCTCAGACGTCGCCCTGTCTGCCACCTCGCGATGACGATTCCATCTGGACTCGCCTTCTTCGTCCTGGAAGACAAATGAATCGATAAAAACTCCAAGAAAGCAGCTGTGATGCATTCCAGTCTGTTTGTTGTCTGGTATTGTCCGATCAGCCGCAGCCGCGCGAATGCGAACGCGTCCGCTGAACGATCGGGCAAATACGGACGGAATCGCTCGCATGGACGCCAGGTCGTGACGGCAACTAACACAGACCACTCCCACATTGCCCTATCCGGCCTTTCATCTCTCAACCATCATCCCTCGGTGTTGGGGTGGCTCGCGTGCCTGGTTGTGTAATGGACAACATCCAGTATCGAGAGAGGTGATAGTTGGCAGTGGTTCGTGGCATCGGTCAAGCCCTTCTACCAACCCCGTAAGCCTTCGACGGGACACTCTTATAGTTATACCATTCTCAGGCTATCACGCCCTGGCCTGCACCCGCTAACGGGTGGGTCAGACAAGGTCATCGTCCGCGGATAGGGGGCCGGGAGCACCCTCACGCCAATCACCAACAGAGACCAGACCAGGTGCGGCGCACCGACCTCACTTCCCTCGATCCGACCTTTAAGCGGTCCTGTCCAAGAAAATTCGCCCGAGTTGTCCGTCTCTCAACTTTGCCCGTGACAGAGCTCTTCGTACTCCACACCACCTTCATCCATCCGACCACCACACTTTCATCCCAAATCCATCAACAACCCATCTCAACTCCATCTCACACACCCCATATCCATCAAAATGTCTTCCTTCCGCGTCGCCGCCCCCAAGATGGCCTCCATGGCCGCCCAGTCCTCCGTGAAGGTCGCCCGCCCGGCCTTCCAGGCTGCTCAGCTCCAGAAGTTCACCCGCGCCTACTCTGGTAAGCTCTCCTGAAGCTCCAAAGGAGCTCGAATTGATGCCCATTCGGGCTCAATGCCATCAAGAGAGATGAAAGACAGGTATTGATACAATGCAACAGCGGTCCCCAAGAACACCGCCTTCAACGCCATCAAGCGCACCCAGATCACCAAGGCCTCCCCCATCGCCCAGCAGGCCAAGCGCGCCTACTCCTCTGAGATGGCCAACGCCCTTGTTCAGGTCTCCCAGAACATCGGTATGGGTTCCGCTGCCATCGGTCTTGCCGGTGCCGGTGTCGGTATCGGTCTCGTCTTCGCCGCCCTCATCAACGCCGTCGCCCGCAACCCCTCTCTCCGTGGCCAGCTCTTCTCTTACGCCATTCTTGGTTTCGCTTTCGTCGAGGCCATCGGTGTACGTATCCTCCTCCGGCCTCCTCCATGCATCGCAGTTCATCAACCGCCATTGGAAATTCCCCCAACGGAGATGCATGCATTCAGGAGGTCCCGGCAAAATTTTCCCCGCAATTACCCGCTAACGTCACCTCACAGCTTTTCGACCTCATGGTTGCCATGATGGCCAAGTTCTTGTAAAAACGTGCACCCCATTACCTATTGAGATGGAGATGGATGCCTGGAGATGGAACGAAGGAGCAGTGGTCGTTGCTGCCCAAAAAGACAGCATAGTACCGGTGCTTGGTCAGCTTGTACCAGTAGCTTGGAGATGAGAGAGACGGAATAGATGGATAGAAACCCGGAGCGAATAACCTTCGATCCATTTGTACTACCCTACGAAACCCCTCTTGGACATCTTCTCTCTTCCTTCCTCATGTTCTACGGACAAAAGCTACTACACTGGGAAACGCGCCATTCTGGCTGGGCATGCGACGGGCGTCCTCTGTCTACCTTCTTGTATATACATATCTGTGACCTGGCCAATATGGGTGGGTCCTAAACAAAGCTTTCATTTGTACAACCACAACACCATCTTCTTCATGTGCGAGCATACTCGACGTCTCACCATCATCGTCATTGTGAACCGAGCACATAAGCGCCTTCAATGCTGCTACCACCAGAACATCACGCGACAGCATCATCGTAGACCCCAAGGACTTCGCATCCCCGTTCGCGCCCGAGAAGACCGGAACAGGCCACTTGTCTGGGTTCCGACGTCGGTCGGTCGGTCGGGGCATCTACCTGCCTACCTTCCTACCTACCGACCGAGCTACCCTGGCTACTTCGTTTACCTGATAAACCCATCAAACCGAGCATCGTCCATGTTTTAGCCCATCGTGAATCTACCTACCTCAAATAGTAAACATCAAGACAGCTCAGGCTCGAACGGTGCTTCTCTATAAAAATTCGTTGGCTCACCCTTCTCTCTCCTGCACATGCATCGCGATGTGGTTGTTGTCGGAGGCCTGCTAGATATATATACGTAGGTTCTGGATGTATGGCTTACGCCTTGATCTGGTTAGGTCCCTCGCTCCTGTTGCCTACGGTGCTATGTAATGAAGATCGCAGCAGCTTTTGTGCATATTTCGGTCTTCGCTACAGTATACATACATACCTAGGGCATATGGCGTGAGAAAAAAGAATATGAGAGAAACGGCGAGAGAGAATTGTTGGAGGTACTTCTTCATCGTTGATCACATTTATTCGTTCTCTGCACATTCATGTAGATATGTATATCCTGTTTTGCCGCTGCTGCTGCTGCTGTCATATATCGAATCGCACAACTCCCGGTCCAAATATGTTCACACATGACCAAAGAATGTCGGGTTCGGGTTGGTAGCATGAACAAGCTTGCAGCCAAGCATCGCTTCTGTCGTGCTTGACCTGTGCCAATTCATGTGCGAGTCGTTGCGGCGCCTTGATCGTTTCGGTTTCGATGAAAACGCCGCCCTCGGTGCAACTGTTGGACATGCACTGCACTGCGTCGCGTACCTTGTGCTCGAGGCAGTCTGGCGTCTCTAATCTGCTCATCAGATCATGCTGATGCCGAAAGTGAGAGTTTGCAAGAGCAAATATGCGTGCAGGTCGAGACGAGCTCGTGGCTTCATCCCTTATGTTGAGAATGAAGTAGAACGGCATGTATGTATCCGATGTGATGGTTTCATTTCGCCGGGTCCACTCAGTCTCCGCCAACCTCAATGCCTGTCCTTGGTCGAGACTTGTTCAAGCCCTCGAGCAGAACACAAGCCTGGCAGATAGCTTGCGAGGACAAGTAGCCACATCGCTCGCACTGGCCGAGCTTCTGCTTTGGTGGTGGAGCATCTTTGCCGATCTTGCGGGTCTTCTTGGTACGGATGGGCACGCTCTGCTGAACGGGAGCTTGCTTATCGCCGCCCTCGAGTCCCAGATCGGCATTTTCGTTCTTGTCTTCGGGCACTCTTGTTTCGCCATTCGGACCACTGACGACCTTTTTGGGCATCTTGATTTCGATCTCGGTGCCGTTCGTCTCGGCTTGCTCGTCTTGCAGGAGTTTCTTCTCCATGGCCGCCATCTCACCACCGCTTTCCTTGGACGTTCCGCATCCGCCAGGACCATCAGTATCCTCGGTCGACACTGGTCGGGCAGCTTTTCCTTCCGCAATCGCTTCCTCCGCTTTCTTCTCGTTTGCTCCCGGTACAAGCTTCGCCATGTCGATGCCAGATCTCACGACGTCCAAGATACTTTCAGGCCTTATGCGCTCCAAGTTCTTGATCAGAGTCCTTGCCGACCCGCGGAAAGCCTCTGGCGAGTATATGCACTCGGTGCTGAAGTAGTCCAGCTTCTTGTGGTGGGCGTACATGACGATCTCTTTCTCATATGCGTACAAGAGTGGCTTTGAGCGCTTCACATTCGTGAATTTGACCTCACCCTCCCCATTTTTCGGCAAGGCGGCAGAAGGTGTGTGAGTGAGGATGCTGGTCGCTCTGCTCAGGCGCGGCAGGTCACCTCTCAGCAGGTTCATAAGAACAGTCTCCGCCACATCGTCTGCGTTGTGTCCGGTAACAACGTGTCCAACTCCTAGCATAGCTGCTCCGCGATCAAGCGCCTGTCTTCTAAAGACGCCACAGTATGTGCAGTTGCCCTTCTTTCCAACCTGCGCCACCACTTGATCCATGGACCAACCGTAGAGGTCCGCATAGCTGACAATCTTCAGCGGCAGCTCGTACTGCGCGCTGTGCCTCTTGACCGCCTCCAACGAGTGGTCTCTGTATCCGGTGATTCCCTCATCCACACTCAGCAGGACCAGATCGAGACCCCAGTTGTGGCGGTCGTTGAGAGTCTTGAGGACTGAAGCGAGGACGGTGCTGTCTTTGCCACCGGAAGCGCCGATTGCCACTTTCTCGCCGGGCTGGAAGAGGTTTGCTGAGGTGACGGTTTCGGCGACTTCCTCTTCGAAGATGGCGATGAAGCAGGGTGCGCAGATGCGGGCGTGGTTCTTTGGGCGGAGGATTTGCGCGCGGTTGGTGTGGCAGATCTCACACTCGCGTGGCGCCATGGTTGGTGAGATTCGAGGTGGTGTTTGGGAGAATTATCGTTTATTCATGAAGGTCGTGGTAGTGGGCGGCTTTGATTGAATGAGAACATGTCCAAAAATGTGTCACGAGCAGTCAGCCGAAAAGGTTATCGATTAGGATCCGGTGGGGCAAAACAGACAGACAGACGCCGAACATAACGAACTTCATCAATCAACTTCAATCAATTACCATTACCATTACCTACAACCTACAATTTACCTTCTCTTCTCGCCTGCAAGCGATGAATTAATATTCTCAGGGCACGCCGAGGGCGTTTTTCGTCAATCTCCGGTAATTTGGAGCATGGTATAACAACCTGGTCACAACGCCTTCGATTGGATGACCAGGCTCAGCCTCCTAAGACGTCGGCTATGCAGGATTCCTCCAATCGAAGGCGGAATGGGCGGAACGATCTCCTCTAAAATCACCTGTACCTGCAGGTAGCGGCATGCATCTTGGTCTTTGCCGTCTCGCCAAGTAGAGTAGCCTCTTGACAACTTCCGCATTCAGCAACAGCCCGAGGCACATTAGGGCCCACGTGCCCGGCGAGATACGATGTATGGTCTTATCAACCACGACCATCCCAATCGATATTTGGAAGGTATCCGCCACTGGAATGCTGTATGTCTACATATAAGATCTTTTGGATCTCCAACATGGATGGAAATCACATACTGGACAGCGTTGGTACAGCATCATGACGCTCCTCAAGACCCTCCTCACCGCGCTGGGGTTGACAAGCGCTCCTTCTGGTCCGGCAACCTCTGTTACAAACATCGCGCAAATCACCGGAGATAGGTACTTGTCTCCTCTGAATGGCACTGGTACGAAGTTTCGTCTATCCTATTGCGAATGGCAAAACTGACTTCTTCGATCCAGGCGTTGTAAATGTGGCTGGTCTTGTCACTGCCAAGGGTCCCAATGGTTTCTGGATCCGCTCGCCTGAGCCTGACAACAATGACCGCACCTCTGAGAGGTAGGATTCCTGTCGTAAAGAGTGAACTGGACTCTTGACTGACAGTCACAGTGTTTACGTCTTCGGTAAAACTGCCCTCGCAAACGTAACGACGGGCGACCTTATCGCTATCGACGGTAACATCACCGAGTATCGCTCCAACAGAGACTACCTCTACCTCACCGAGCTCATTAACCCTCGCAACATCCGTGTTGTCTCCAGCGGCAATGAGGTCGAGGCAGTCGTTCTCGAAGGCAAGACGTCGGGCATCATCGGAAAGAAGACAGTCCAGCCTCCTACGGAACAGTACAGCGGTCTTGACAACGGCGACGTCTTTCAAGTGCCGAACAACCAGTCCCTGATCTCAGTGATCAACCCACGCTTGCAGCCGAACAAGTATGGGAACGACTTCTGGAAATCCTTGAGTGGCGAGCTTGTGACTATCAAGGGTGTCACTGCGTTGGGACGACAGTCCAATAGCTTCGGCGATCAATGGGTAAGTGAATTTGTCTTACAAAACAACCGGACAGCATCACTAAGTAATCAAAGGTTCGAGGCAACTGGAAGGCATCCGGAAAGAATTCTCGCGGTGGCCTCACGGTAACGAACAAAGACTCAAACCCGGAGACGATCGTCATTGGTGCACCACTCGACGGCAGCAGCAACACCAATGAGACCAGGCTCGGTGATGAACTGGAAGACATCACCGGTATCGTGACCTACGCTTTCGGATTCTTTGCTCTGTTTCCCCAAACAGGCACACGCGTGAAGAGCTCGAACGACGCTTTCCCGCCACCTTCGGCGATTACCTCCAACGGACGCTGCAACGGCCTCACATTCGGCCAATACAACATCGAGAACTTCGCTCCCAACAACTCCCGTGTACCACTCATCGCCGAGCACATCGTCGACTTCCTGAACACGCCCTCGGTCGTGTTCTTGCAAGAAATCCAAGACAACTCCGGCGAGACCAACGACGGCGTCACCAACTCCAACCTCACCCTCGCCAGTCTCGCCCAAGCCATCAGCGACATTTCCGGCGTAGACTACATGTTCGTCAACGTTGACCCAATCAACAACCAAGACGGTGGCGCTCCTGGCGGAAACATCCAAACCCCATACCTCTACAACCCCCTCGAAGTGCGCCTCCGCGACCCCAACCCCGGCGGTCCCAACGACACGAACGAAGTCCTCCCTGGTCCCTCCCTCCGCTTTAACCCGGGCCGCATCGACGACGGTGAGACTTTCAGCAACTCGCGCAAGCCCATTGCCGCGCACTGGGAAATGGTTGACGGCTCAGGCTCCTTCTTCACCGTCAACAACCACTGGACGAGCAAAGGCGGCTCATCCTCACTGCAAGGCGATGCTCGCCCACCAGTCAACGGTGGCGTCGACCGCCGCACTCGCCAGGCTGAAGTCACGGGCGCGTTCATTGCTGAGATCCTGCAGCAGGACAAGAACGCGGCTGTCATCGTCGCTGGTGACTTCAACGAGTTCAGCATCGTGGAGCCTATGCGCCGGTTTGTCGAGGTCTCCGGTCTGAAGGATCTCGATGTTGTGGCGAAGGTTCCCGAGCAGGAGAGGTATACTTATACTTTTGGTGGCAGCCAGCAGCAGTTGGACCACATGTATGCTAGTACGTGGGCGGTGAGGAAGGTGGGCAGGAAGGACTTTGAGCATGTTCACGTTAATACCTGGGCGGCTGAGGAGGATGTTGCGAGTGATCATGACCCGAGCGTGGCGAGGTTGAATGTTTGCAGTCGCTGATGGTACAGTAGGACCGCACATCAATCGAGATATCTACTGTGTTGTACAATTTGCTATGCTCATCTCATGGATCCACCCGCAGCTATTCGAGCTCGCCGTGCATGTTACGAACGCCAGCATCTCAACTCATTTGGATGAGCTGTGGCCAAGGGCCAGCCTTCTTGACGGGTGCCGATGACATCGTCTGGCGCAACGCTCTGATCTCCATGTCTTCTTCCAACAATTCGTGATGGTTGCTGGGACGGGAGAACATCGTTGACAAAGGAGGCTTGGCACCGTATTCGATGAATATCTCGAGGCCAAGTTTCTTCAAAGCGTCGTGAAAGCGCTTGACGACTGCAAGAGAGGAGAAATCCCCGGAAAGAGTGAGGTATGCCAGTGCGATCTTGTCGGCCCAATCGAAGGATGGTGTGCTTCTAGTAGTCGTGGTCCAGAAATCGACGCCAAAATGGGTTTTCAGGAGGTGTCGGTGGCTGTAAAGGAAGCCATCCTCGATCTTGCGCTGGAAGCTTGCGCGGTTGTCGGAGCACTCGGCTTCGAAAGTATGCTCGTAGAGCTTTTTGCTCGTGGAGATCACCGATTCTTCATAGCTCAGAGAGTGAGCCAGAGCACACTTCCCCCTGCCCGAGCAAGCATGTCCACGAGGCTCGCCACCTTCACCGCCGAATATATGGGCCTCGTCATCACAACCCTCTCTCATGCAGCCATGTTGTGCGCAAAAGATCTCTTGCTCTTGTGGAGTGAGGTGGTCGTCGTACATTGTGCACTCCTTTCTCCAGCATACCAGCTCCTTCGACCAAGTTGTCAAACACTTCTCGCGCTCCGACTCGAGGACGAAATGCTCGATTCTCTCGACGAGCTCAGTTGGAAGCTTCTTAATATAGCAATCCGCTCCCTCTCCAGATCTGTTGCACAGGCGCAGCGCTGTAATGACTGAGAGCGTATTCATGTAGGCCTCCAGGTGGGCGCCGGGTTTGTCGATGCGTACGGGGAACGCCCACTGCTATCAGTTAGCTCGTTACATTTTGCAGACAGGCATACCATTGAGAAGGCACACGGCAACGGAGTACTCACCGCGACCAGACTGGCGCGCTGTTCCGGCATTTGTGTGACTTTGGTGGTGGTATATATGCTTTTCACTGTTTCAGGTATGTCGTGATTGATGCGTTAGTTGATTTTGGAGTTTTTTTTCGTGTTAAGTAGAATGAAGAGCAAACGGAGGCCACAAACACGTCGCAAAACAGCATAAAGCAACCTTGTCTAGCGCAAACCCTAAATGGTCATTACTTCACTTCACTCGCCACCCAAGATACCAGTATCGACGATCGCTAGAAACTGTCAACGCACTCAAGCTATTCTGTGAACCACAGTTTACGCTCCCCAGGTATGGGTCCCATTCGCTCTCGGTCTTTCTTTCTGTTCTACCAACGGCAGCAGCAGCGGCACAATGTTAGGATATTGTCACGGAGAGTATACCAGTAATTAGGGTAGCTTCCATTCGCAACCACGTTGACTGTGTACCAACCTATGGGAGTCGAGGGGACCGCTCCATTCCATCAAACCGAAAGCACATCGTCTCATTTCGTTGCATCACACCGGTTCTCCAAAACATGAAGCCATTCAGCGGCTCATCGAAGCCATTTCCAGCCACAGCAGGTACTGCAAGCAATTCAGACCGTTCCACTCCGTGTCTAAGAGCTCTTCCATCTCCAGTACCCGATCATAAGTCTAGGGCCAACCTTGCGTGAGCAGTATCAGCTTCGGCCACGGGCCAGCCTCGTCAGGCACCAGCCTATCTCTTCCATCAGTCTTCTCCTCGCCCTCGGCCAGTTCCTCTTCACTCTCCGACACTTCTTCCTCGTTCTCCGACACTTCAACTTCGCCTTCCGACACTTCCTCTTCGCTCTGGGCAACCGACAGAGCCTTAGTGTGCTTCTGGGCACAATGAACGAAAGGCTTGAGGCCGAGTTTCTTCATAGCCTTGCGGAATCTGCGCTCATATGCAGAAGAAGGGGTGGCACCTACGTGTACCGGTATTCCAAACCCATTTTCTTGGTCCAGGCGAGCTCTTGAGCGTTCCCATTCCCGGGTCCTCCAGATGTTGCCAGGTAGAACCAGCCATGATAGCACGGCCTCCTTGTTGACGCCGGAGTATGTCTGCGTGCTCCAGATGTCGATGTCGAGGTGCTTTTCCAGCAGGGGTTTACGATGATTGATGGTTCCATGGAGGAATCCTTCTTCGAACTCAAGCACATTCTGTTTGCAGATGCGCGCCAAGATCTTCGTAAATAAACATGGTGGGCCGAGGCGACCGCCAGTCAGGTAGCATATGGAAAGAGGACATACGTGCCCATCTGCAGTCAGATTAAGTGGGTGGTCTCTGTCTTTGCATTCCTCCGGGGCGCACTTAAAGCATTCGCATCCGACTTCATCCGCTGAAATCGGATGGTCGTCCTCGAGCACGCACTTGCCCTCCCAGCATCTCTTCAGCTTAGTCCAATGAACCAGGAGTCTCTCGCGTTCGGGTGCGACGACGAACTCCTCGATCATGTCGACGACTTCGAGCGGCAACTTGCTGATGATGCACTCGCGCAGCGCATCGACGACAGGGCGCGTCTCGACGAAGGCTTCCACACCAGCTACAAGCTTCTCGAATTGCACGGGCACCGCGTACTGTTTTCGGTCAGTAAGTGCTCGTATTGGAAGAGGCATGAGGTGTGCTCACCGTCAAAAGGTGCATCAGCCCCGGCATTGCGATCTGGTGTGCGTGGTGAAGTGTATGCACACGGATGCGATGAAGCTCGCACTTTCTAGGTATTGTGGGAATGTTTGTGTTTGGTCGAGAGAATGTGAATAGACGTCGTGCATCGCAACAATCAACTCACATGTCACATGTGCTTAGGCGGTCTTCGGACTAGCGCAAAGTCTAATTTGGATGGCTTCACTTCACTCTTCACTCTCCACGCCTCGCCGATTTCCGGGCAACTGATGGCAAACACTCACATTTCATCCCCACTCATCTCAGCTCATTCACAACGACAATCGGTGTTCCTCTCTGGTCGGATAACGACTTCATGAACGCCACTCCGGTATCGCAGAGAGCGCACCAAAACTTGCATTATCTCTCAACGACGACGCTCTTTCCTCGTGATCGAGCGACGACGATATCAGCACTTGTACCTCGAAAAGGGCACCAAGACTTACAGCGTCCCTTGCTGGCGAGCGCTCTTCTTCCTCGTCAGGTGATAATGGTATCAGCACAAAGCCTCGCGGGAAGTGCACCACGGTAGCTCTCACCGGAAGAGTCTTTTGTTCTAATCGATCGGCAATGGTATTAGCAACAATCACCCCCATTCCGCAGCGTGCACCAACACTCACAGTCACCTCTCTCTCACTGGCAACCACTCTCCCTTCTGATCAGGCGATAACGATAGCAGCACAACGCAACTTCGATATCGCGGAGAGTACCCCTCTCATCAAAGCTCATTCAAGATTGCTCGAGTGTAGCTCTCACTGGCAGTCAGCCTTTGTTCTGAGCAAGTGACCACGTTATCAGCACGAATGCACTTCTGAGTTCGCAGAGTGTACACCAAACTTATCTGTTATTTGTACCTTGTGCCCATAAACCATCAGACGCACCACACCCGAGCGCAACTTTTACCGTTGAGAGGGGATGGAAATGAGCAGCAAAGTCGCACATGACCTACTGCTTCTCTTCCCTCAGCCTTCCACGGCCCTCGACCTCATCCGCCTCGTCTAAGATCCACACAACGCCCATGCCAGCATCCTGGCTGATCTCCTGCCCATCCTTGCCGACCAGCACAGCGCGCGGCTGGCCCTCCTCGTCCGGGTTGCAAGTGTTTTTCAAGTGGCCGACGAGGCGGAAATGCACCGGCGTGGTGGCGAGCCAGCGGACTGTGAAAGCGGGAGACGTGGCCCAGTTGAGCTTGTTGCAGAACGAAGGCATTGGCAGGGACGGGTCTGGTGGGGATGTCATAAGGGCCTATGTCAAAAATGAGTTGGCTTTGCATGACACAAAATGAGAGTTTGGCAGAGTCGGTGCGTACATATCCTTGGAAGGCCATGCTTCTGTTGACACTGAATAGTAGGATGACGTGTCTGCTGGTGTGGAACGCTTCTGTGAGCAGTTGTTGGTTCTTTTCCTGCGTGGCCCAGAGACCGTCCTTCATCGCTTGCGTAACGTTATCGGAACACCAGCTTTTGATCATAATGTACCTGACACCTGGCGAGGATGTTAGGATGATGTTGTTGTTATTGTAATGCATGTGGAATTGAGTGGACGGCAGAGAGAGGTAGAAGAAAAGAAAATTACAACTAGTGCAGATGCCGCTACACCTCAATGCAAGTGCTCCCGGGTATCGATGCTGCGCAATGTAAACTTAATCCATGCATTAACTGCCCTTTCAATCGCCACCCTCAAATACAAGTACAAGTTGATTCACAACCAAGCAACGCTAATTGTGACGACGAGAGTTTGACTGACCGCCTTTGCGAAGATCCAAGCCTACACTACCGGCCTGAGGGTGCGAACCATTGACGCGGTTGACCGAAGAGAAGCCTGGTCTGCCCTCGCGCTCGCGGGCGTTGAACGGACGCGGGCCCTCACGGTTAGAGTTCCTCTGGAATTCCCCGGGGTACCCATTGCCTCTCGGTGATGGGTGCGGCGGTGGGCCATCGCGTTGGTTGTAGTGCTTCTGACGACGTTCGAGGGAGGGATCCCTTTCAATGCGGTCTTCGATCGATCTGCGGCGGTCAGGGAAGCTTCCACGGCGATCAACAGGACTACCATTGTCACGTGGCAAGTTCGTGCCATGATCGTTGGCACCGCGGAACCTGTAGCCAGAATCGTTGGTCCTGCGGCTAGCTTTCTGCGATGATGGAATGTCTGGTGAGTGCGGGCGCTTGATGCCATTGGTAAACAAGTCAGGGCGATGATCTCCCGGTGGCATGCTGGCGGGCAGCGGTGGCGGTGCCATTGCTGCGGCTGCTGGTGTGTGTAGGTGAGCAGTAGTTGCACGTAATGAATCTAGGTCAGCTCTCTCAGCCTGCTTCAGTTTCTCGAGCTTCTGCGCAATGCGAGCCGCCTCCTGTTCAAGTTCGCGGCGCTCTTTGTACGTGCTCAGTTTGGAGTTGCGGAATTGCACATCATGGTATCCGGTGAACTCAAGCCACACAGGCAAATCATCATAGTAAGGATCGGACATGTTCAAGGGACGGGCGTTAGGCGTGGTGTTTTTTTGTTCGACGTCAGCAGCCTTTTGTGGCAAGGGATCGACTTCCATGTTTGAAGTTCCACTGATAGCGGATGACTGTTGAGCTGTAGGTGCAGGCGAGGCTGCAAGAGCAGCTGCCTGGTTCTCCCGGGCGGTTTTGGCTTGCGCTGCAGCTTTGCCCTCGGCAAGCAGCGTGTCGATGCCAAAGTCATCGACCGGACCAGGGCGCTGATTCGCGCCGCTCTTAGTTGCTGTGTCCGATTGCTGTTGTTCCATTTTCTGTTGCGGTGATTCGAAGCTGACCGGTGTTTTGGATGGTGTGTTTGATCGCGCGTTACCCCGCTTAGCCAGCAGCCTCTTGCGCAAGTCCTCCAGCTTGTTTTGTTGTTCGATCTTTTTCTGGTCCTCGGATTGAGGTGTCATTGGAGATTTGCTGTCAGGCTTCGCTATATCGGCGTCTTTGGCCATGATTGCAGGATGCTGCAAATATGGTGAGATCAGTACACTCAAATGATTGCGGATATGGACCTACCTGTTCCTGCGTAGAAGCGCCTGCAGTTGTTTGCATGTGATCATTACCATTCGTGTAGACGTGCTTCTCGTCGTAGCCGTAGAAGTCCTCGTCGTCCTCGACGTCTTCCTGCGGCTGTGCCATGAAGGCTCCTCCGAAATTTGACCAATCCATGGCCATGTAGCTCAGTCCGAGGCCTCCGTAAGGCAGACGTGCGCTTGATGTTGGAAGGTTTGGAGATGTCGTCTGAGAACAGTGTAAGCTTTGGGGAAGCTGAAGCTAAGATGTAACTTATCGAAGTCGCGTCTCGGTGGACGCGCTAGTAATATTAACACCTGAGGCACACATCAATGGTGAGCAATGCATTACATCCGTATACCTCACATACGCCCTGAAGTGATCATTCATGGACGTGTATGTGCGTGCGATGAATCTCGTACATTGATTGGCTTCTCCAACCATATTTCTATCGTACTCATATCCCATCTGTTGGAGAAGCGTTGTGGATCATTCCGTGTTCTACTCAGGTGTTTTGCTCATTCGAGTCGAATAGGACATACAACCAGCAAAAGTACGTATAGACATCGAATCAACGATGAATATGAGTAAGCCGACTCTTGCCACACCGAACCACAAAGAAAATAACACTGTAAGCCCGACTGCGCTGTTATAGAAGCATATCCTGCGTCGAAGTCAACCCCAACCCTAACCCTTCAGGTTGTCCAACACAGCCATGACTGCAACACGCAGGGGATTACAAGTTATTTAGAAGTGTATGCAATATGACTGTCATCATAATACCTTACCAGAAGGCCAGTGAATCATGTAGATAGAGCGCATACATCCATGCCCGTTCTCAGATATGTTAGAGATGTCATCGCCATCCACCTGACTCGACAACACTCAGAACACGAGGATGATCGTTTACAGTTCACGGAAACAATGACATCAGCACTCAATAACCCAACACTAGACCAGGAACGGAGCTCGCATATCCAGAGTCACCAGCTTCAGGAGTCCTCAAAGACCTTTCGAAAACCTGTTTCATCCCCGAACACCTCGTAGCAGACAAGGAGACCGCTACAGTTACAGCAGCGTCTTGCTCATTTCCTTCTGAACCTGAAGCAAGAAGTCGCAGAGTCGTTCATCGTCCAAACGAGGGAGGCAGAGGGAGGCGAAAGAAGGGAAAGGAAGGGGAACAGCGTTGCGTCCCTTAAGTTCCAATCGCGACCTTGGACGGCACCGCTGGACTCCCTTCACCAGCATCGCCTCTGAGCTGTCTCATCCCCAAACTCCAAAAGGGTACGCAGCATCTCACCGTCTGTCCAATTTCCTCCTGAACCTGAAGTAAGCAGGATGCAAGAAGGTATACTTATGACGATCGAGCAGTCCAGAAGTAGCCACCACACCTCTCCCAAAGGGAACGCAAGCAAGGCTGAGACTCAACGGCGAGTCTGGAGCGGACGCATACGAGGGTAGCAGTCGCGTCGAAAGCAGGGCCGGGCCATAGGTGTTCAGAATGTCTTGATCCTAAACTGGGAATGTCTGTCAGAGACTCGCAACGCGTTCATCGTGGTTCAAATTTCCTCCTGAACCTGAAGGCGGATGGATGTTGATGGGTTTTGCGGTACGCGGCGTTGAGAAGATCTACTGTCGCAAGAGAAGGGTCAGGCTGCTGTATGCAGCGTAGCGTACGGCTTCGACGGCGGTGTGGTGGCAGAGCGTTTTTGTGTCTTATCCCTGGGTAGTTTTTTATGCGTTGGTATAGGCAGACAGGTAGGTAGGTAGGCGTAGACAAGGAAGAAGGCGCCGGCAGCGTTATGTCGGACGTTGGTCAAATCTCCTCCACGAGGCGGAGAGAGCGGAATGCCATGTATGCGATCGAGCTTCTCCATCTGCGGCAGTCATCGATATCTGAGGATGGACAAGCGAAGTGGGGACTTCGCATCAGCACTGGCATACCTCGAATGTCTTATCCCCAAACGCCAGGGAAGAGGCAGCAGACTGTAACGTCGCATCGTCTTCAAATCTCCTCTGCGACACTGTGGGCCACGGCGGTGCAGGATGATGACAGGCACGCGGAGAGCAAGAAGCGTGACGCAAGAGAAGAGAGGACAAGGGGAGAGACGTGCGTCCGTACCGCATGGCAAACCGTTGCGACCGATGGGATGCAATTTCAGCTTGACGGCATTGTGGAAGGTCGATTGGGTGTGCACGGCTGCAGCGTCATGGAGGATTATTATTCTTGGAGTCTTCGGCGGCTGATGTCGGAGTCTTGTGTTTCTCCATGGCATGCATGGGCCCCTTTCGTACCCACAGTAGTGTATTGCAGTGTGGCGCTTGTGCGAAATGCAGCCTTACAGACCTGATGTGTGCCGCGCGGTTAAAGGCAGAGTAAGAGAGCACAGCAGCAGCATAGTGGCAAATAATGATGGGACGCGCTCGGAGTTTGCTCGTGGGCGGCTGTGTTCGTCAATACCATGAGCATGTGGTCGTGCGCTGCAGGCAAGCTGACACAAGTCCATGAGGTTTGAGCCACAACTTACAAGTGACACAAGCAAGGCTACAAATAGCCGTGGATTACGCGTTTCAAGAAGGTGCAGGTCTTGTCTCGGGATGCTTCTGAGATGTTCTGATCTGAGATGTTCTGATCAGGAATACGTGATGCCGTACACGTGGAAGGCAAGAGGTGTGAATGTGGCTGCGAGCGGTCAGTAGTCTTACCGACTCGTGAGCATCCTCGAGTCGGGAGTAGTAGAAAAATAGGCTTTGCTGTCTCGTGAGTGGATGTGGATTCTCAGCGGTATACTAAGTCACCGGTTGTTGATCACTACCTACTGTAGTTCTCACCTCCCAGCAGTTCTCGCAAGACGTGGAGGTGTGCGCGGAGTGAGTGCGCGTGAGGCCCACAAGTCGTTGTGTGCACTGTGGACTCCGAAGTAGATGCAGAGGCAGCGTCTGACGATCTTATCATATATTGGCATGGGAATACATGTAGATTTGCATGTCGAGGGATGTATATGTGAGTCTGGCATGGATGTTACCTCAGCGAATATCGGTGTGACTTGGTTATATGTGAGTGATAGGTATGGAGGTACATGCACTGCAAGAGTGTGTAGTTAGCTACATCAAACTATTGTGTGTTGTACCGAACAAGTAACTCAACGCGATGGTCAAGAGTTCGCTCGTTCCCACCAAACATGTGGTAGAGATAGCTTCAACGGCGACGACAACTCTAGGACGACGCGTGACATGTTTGGCGCAAGTGACACTATTCAGGAGGGAGTCGCAAGACTCGAGCACACCCTCTCTCTGATAGGATGAGGCGAGCAGGAACGCGACGGACTCGGCAGCAAACAGCGCAGATCAGGGCAGGGAAGGTTTTGTTAGGTTGTGGAGTCCCGAAAGGCGGGCCAGAGAGAGGGTCTCGAGAAGGTGATAGCCGAGTCGTGCCTTGCCGACCGTCGCACACCACAGCACCTTTCTTGCCGAACTCGGAACCTAATATTCCTCTAGCACAGCCATGGTATACAAATCTCATATCGCACGCCGCTTGTGCACGCGGCGGTGAAGGCTCATGAAATACAGAGTGCCTGCTACTGACGTTCTATACAAACCATGTTCTGGCGGTGGCGCGCATGATTCAGACATGAATGGTTGGGAGTCGCAGTATTCCGCCACCGACTCCCAGACATGAGGCCATCAAATACCATCGAATCCATCAAAAGCCTATGGTCACGGACACAACTTGGTATGAGGCATTACATACTTGTGAATATAACGAGGTGCGCGGTGTGGAGACCATACTGCCAGATTGTCTCTGCAGATCTCACCGCGCCACACCTCCAAACCACCCGACCCACATGTCACCGTTCGTCCACCAGAGCAGATCTGGGATAACAGGACGCCTACTATCATAGTTCTACCGGTGTCTTGCCCGGTCGTGCCCCTTGGACCGAGCCAGTAGTGGAGGGTGAACGGTGGCACTCGTGCTTGTCGTCGTGGTCGGTGGCACAAGTCACGACACCCAACGCGCGAAAAGACTCTTTGTTCCAGCATGCTTGCATGCCACTCCAGCCAGGCGTGAAAAGCTTTGCACATGCCACGGCCTCGCCTTGCAGTCGACTGCACATGCTTCGGCCCTTCGGTCTGCGGTCTGCAGTGCCTGGCCTGTCGTTGCCGTCAGCCCAACAAAGGGCCGCCAGACGCGAAACGTATAGCGCGGAACAAATAGAACAGTACTGCATGTATGGCGACTGCTGAAGGCGCTACGCCCGCGCTACGAAGCCCGCGAGTATTGCATCTTGCTCACCGCCGGCCCAGCGCGAGAGCTTGATGGAGAAGATGCGGTTGGAGCGGCAGGGTGAAACTGGCCGAGCTCTCTCTCGCAGCAGTTGAAACAAAGTGCTGGCTGGCTGCTGGAACTCTGCTGGGCTCTGCTGGTAGAAGGATTGGCGAGCGCTTGCCCAAAAAATCCCTGCCCTGCGCCTAAACGCGCGAGAGATCTGCGGCCAATAGTTGCTTGCTCTGGCACTGCTCACTCCACATTCTCAGGAATCTCAGAAGCCAGCCAGCGTGTTTTCTGCTCCAACTGGTCTGCAGGCCACGCACCCGCCTTGCCTCACGCGCCAGTGCTGGGCAAGGCAGAACACATCTGGCCCAGTAGTCGACCCAGTCATTCAGTCAATATTAAGGCCCGGAACGCCCTCATGTTTCCTCGTCACAAGATCACTATTCACTTCACTTCAGCACCTTACCACAGTACTACTCTTCGCTCTACCCTCTTGCTCGCCAGGTGGACCCCGTCACGCTTACTCGTCATCCCCATCTAACGGCTGCACGTCCTACGCCGTCTCCTGCACCAAGTATCCCTGTGCCCTTAGTACTCACGCCTCCCTGCCGCCCCACCGGTACCACTATTAGTCCACCGAGTACGATTCGCGTGTTCTCCTGTTCGACCGCTTGTGCGCACGCCCTGCTGCCGAGCGTTGACTTCAGATACTATTAGTTGATACCTGCTCGCTGGTCGTGCGGTTCACCGTTTATCTGTCTCTCTTCAATTTCTCCTGCGACGCGCTGTCTCTCGAGCCTCCGCCGCATACCACCGTCCGAACCACCTGTCGATATCTGGATATCGTCAACGCCTGGCGCGATCAACGCTCAATCTAATTATCCCTTGACCATCGGACGTCTGCCAGCCAGCGACTTGGACGACTACTAATACTATTGTCGAAACCGGCTATTGTTCTATTCACCAACTCAGCAGCTTGTGAAAGTACCAACCCAACAGCATTCACAATACAAACGCCTCAATACAACACTTGCTATTGTCGACTTCGATCAATCGGAACATCCAGCATATAAGAGATTTGTCTCTGACCTTCCACCATCTACAACATCGATCTACCGGATAACACTTCGACATCTTCCACCAACATCTTCAACTCACCAACAATGTCGTTCACCACACCCACCCAGGCTGAGAATGCCGCCGCTCTGGAGCACTTCATCTACCTTGACGTCAACCAAGAAATGGTCTCATACCTTGCCCACAAGGCGTCTCAGGTGATCCGTTGCGAGGACTCTTCATCGGTCTCATCCAAGAACCTTCCTACCCCGCCTACCACTCCCCCTCAAGACGCCTCGGATGCCTTCGACCCGTCTCTTCCTTCAGTTGAGCTCTTCATCAGCACTCTCGTTGCTCGCTCGCACGTCCAGGTCCCAACGCTCATGACTTCTCTCGTCTACCTCGACCGCCTGGCACAGCGTCTTCCTCCTGTCGCCAAGGGCATGCGTTGCACCGTCCACCGCATCTTCCTCGCATCGCTCATCCTCGCTGCAAAGAACCTCAACGACTCCTCCCCCAAGAACAAGCACTGGGCCCGTTACACCTCCGTCCGCGGCTACGACAACTTTGGCTTCAGCATCACCGAAGTCAACCTCATGGAGAAGCAGCTTCTCGGTCTGCTCGACTGGGACCTCAACGTGACCGAGGCCGACCTGTTCACCCACTTCGAGCCTTTCCTCGCTCCCATCCGCAGCTGGCAAGCACAAGAAGCCGAGAAGCGCATTCGCGAAGAGCGCGCCGCCATCGAACAGCAACAGCTCGAGCTTGCCCAGCGCCAACTGCGCGCCGCCGAGATGTCGCGCTACACCAACCCGACCGTCTCCGACTACGCCCAGCGCTCCTACTACGCCACCTCGACCTCTTCCTCACGCACACCTTCGCTCTCGCCTCCCACACGAAGCCAATCCGCCTCGTCTTACTCCACAACAAGCTCATCCTCGACCTCGCCCGCCAGCATCTCGTCCACCTACTCCTGCGACGCCAGCGAGTCCCACATCCAGATCCAGTCCAACGAGCCCGCCGTCGTTCACATGCAGCCTCTCGCCAAGCAGCACTTGCCTATGAGCATCTCCGCCATCGAAGCTCAGCCCATTAGGAAGCAAAAGTCCGGCAACATCTTCAGCCGCTTCCTGCCCACCATCGCTTCCTCGCGCGGCCAAGTACAGTACTAGAGACATTTCTTCCTGGGCTTCTCTTCTTTCTGGTGCAACAACGGCGTTCAAACGGATTCGGCAACTCAACGGGCATTTTGGGGTTTCAAGTCAAACTAAACAGCACATGACGACTTGAAACGACACAGACACGACGCTTACGGCAGGTTTATTACTGTGGCGGCGGCGTGCTGGAGCGGAATGGAATGGTGGAAGAGCAACTCGACTCGACTGGCGCGAGCAGTGCTTTTTTCCGGAGTTTTTCCAAAGGCATTAACAACATGATACCATACACTTGCATTACAGACGGCGTTTTGATTTCTTTTTTTTTCCCATGGGAAAGGGGATGTTTTCTTTTAGTCTTGGGGCTGAGAGGAGTGGAGAAGAAGGCGGTGTCACATAGAAGCAACAGACGGCGGAGAAATATCACCAAAAACACTTAATAATCAAATTTGTTCGAAAACATTCGATCTTCTCACTCGTGTTTCTTGACTTTGCTGCCTGTCTTGACAATGTTCGCATTGCTTCCACGCTGACTGTCGCAATGTAAGAAGATCGTTCAATCAATTAATCAATCCATCAATCAATAAGTTAGTTCATCACTCCCCCCCAAGCGAAGCGACCCCGCCCCCACCCCTCTTCACCAAATCCACCAACTGTCTCGAACAGACAAGCCCAACCTTAAGCGAACCCTAGGTACTCGGATCGTCATCAATTAAGGTAAGCGGTAAGGAGCTGATTTGACAAGAGAAGATCAGTCTAGATAGATACACTTCCAGCCGACTCAAACGTTAAAGTGCGCGATAAAGGTAGATGGAGGATGTACCCTAACTCGTCACGCTTCGTCGTGCTCGCTTGTGAAGTTAGTCTGTTTGATGTTTAGGCACGCGACTACTGATGCAGGGGGAGTGGCGTGCGGTGTATGTATGTGTGAGGGCTTCGTTATATGCTTTCGTGTTTTCTTCAGCACCCTACATGTGCGAGTTTCGGCGGCTACTGTTACGTTCTGTTTGTCTGGACTTATGGTGTGAATAATTGTCTGCTCGATACTTTGGACCGAAGTAGTCGTAGACCTCAAGCACCGATGCTCTGACTGGTGATGATACATATGGTAAGTAACCTGAGGAGTAGGGATTTGTTTTTGTGGATGTTCGTTGTGTCTTTTTCGGTCATGTCGTTGATGTTTCATTGCTTCACTGGTAGGTTCGAAGTAACTAAGAGGGTGGATTTCCGTGTCAGGCAATCCACGGTCTTGCTGAGACATGACGAAGCGTACAGACGCTGACGTGGTGATGGACTCTAAAGGCCTGCTGGCTCGTTTCCTACCAATTTCAGTTTCACACTATCGTCTATTATCTTCAACAATCAATTACTCCACCAATACACGACCCGTTTGATTACACAATGCCTTCGTTTGATCGCCTGTCCAAGTCAGCTTTGGGAACGCACACGTCGTCTCAGGTTCGGCGGCTGGACTGGCGTCGGCGACAGAAGCACATTCGATCGTCTGGTTCACAGGTTAAGTCGGCTCGATGTTGATGTTCAAGCACTCGCTTCCATACAAACTATACTCCCCATGCCGGCCGGCTGAGCTGATCATCTCCAACAGTTGATTGGTGCCATCGTTTGTGGCACTGATAGTTGTGCTACAGAAGCTACGGAAAGAAGGAAATTCCAGCGGGTCAACTCCATACTTGCTGCTGAACACGAATCGATGGAAGGTAGAGTGTTCAACCACTATGAAGCTCAAGCTGACGCGTTGGATTAATGCGTCTCCGCAGTATCGTTGCAGCGGACCCGGTTTTGTAAGCGAATGCCGATGCCAGGCGAGACCAGAGCTCCTGACTGCGCTGCGATGGACTCTTGAGGGGTTGACCTCGGACTCTCTCGTAGAACTTGTGACGACCGCTGAGAGCCATCTGGCACACATGCTACCTCACCTCGCGATTTACATGCACGTGACAAAACACCGATAACTGCGGGCTTTGGGCCGCTTTGGTCGATATACCGAATACACCGGCCGCGCTTTTCCTTTTTGAGTCGAGATACCGCTTGATCGAACAGAATGGCACTTTCGATGGCCCTTTTAATACTGGTTTCTTCGCCGCATATCCAACGTCGGCAAATACTGCCTGTCTTCAGTAATACGACCGACTTGACATGACTGCCTACAGCGAAAAGACGCAAGCCACCGCGGCCGAGGCCATGGAAGCCCCAGTGCCAACAGCGGCAACGCCAGCCGGTCTTTCCAATTCCAGCCACACTGGAATCATTGAACTGCTGGTTTCGGTCTTGGTGTAAAGACTCTCTCCATTGTCTGAGGGTTGCTGCACGTATTCTCCGGTGTCCGGCGTGGGCATCGAGGTAAACGAAGACCCACCGAGCATAGACTCGGTGATGCCCGGAGCTTGTGAGGCACCGAGTGCCTGGAGAGGCACAGAGGGGACATGGTGGTGTGCCATTGGCATGATCTCTCGCCCCAGGGGCGTGTGACTTTGCTGTCGTGGCTGTGGCCCGGATTCGACTGCGAAAGCATAATCAGGGCGGCCCTCGGACCCAGGTGAGTTCTGAGGTATACGGTCGTCGTAGACATAAGTGCACTTGGTGCCCGACTTGACACAAGGGCCGCAAGGGTTAGCACAGTCGCACTTGATCTTCCTGTTGCGACATTTCTCGCACGCTAGCGGCGGTCGTCGGCGTTTGCGTATGTTGAAGCTGACGGGGCTGCCGGATCCTTGTTGGGCGACATTTGAGGCCATTTGATATTGTATATGGCGTTTGGCGTACACTACTCGTGAGGATGGACAAGGACATGTGACAAGTAAAAGAGTTTGTTTGTTGTTTGGTTGAGCGGCAAGGTCACTTTACGCTTGAAACCTCCCTCGAGACCGCTCTCGCGTGCGTTGCGAACAAGCAAGACGTGTTGCCTTGCCCCAGCCTGGAACCAACCCACCTGCTGCGTCGGTTAGGTAGCTCGGCTGCGTGTTCGTCGGCACCTGGAGTGGCATTGGGCTCGGTGCGGTGACAGCACTCCTCAGCATCGTGCGGCAGTCAGCCTTCTTCATCGTCGGACGGTCGGAGGCTGGCTATGCTCCTGAGATGCGGTGCTGGGCCGCAATGAACAAGAGCTGTCGTCCAAATACCTAGTAGGTAGTCTTCCTCGAAGCACAGGTCTCGGTGTTGTCAGAAGTCGACGCCAGCTGTGTAAAAGTCACTGAGGCTGAGGAAAGAGTGTAAGTGTAAGTGAAAGTGAGCACATTGAGTCGATGACTGCCCGATGCAACGGAGTGACAATCAGCGCAGAACTCCAAGAAGGCCTCAATCTCTGCTACGCGCTCTCGTACTAGGTACTCACGGTACTATCGCATCAGCTCCACATCGCAGCTTCTTCCGGTACTGCGCGCATCGCACGGCGCTCGAGTCTTGAGCGTGCTGAACGGCATGGTGTTCTAACCTTTTAGCCTTTTAGCCCACACACGGTATACTAAATCGCCTTGCATTGACTTTGTAGCACATTGTGATCAAAAGTTTGCTGAGCGTGCCGCTATATCTGCATATATGTATGCATTGATATGCCCTTAGCATGAAGGCGGTGCTACTGGGCGTACGTAAGCTTCGACACTTGATGTGTAACGTTTAGACCGAGAGATAATGGCATTGATATAGTTATAGTAAGTTGTATAATTTCGTGTACCTACATGTACACATGTGAAGAGTCAAGAGTGTGGATGTGCGAGTGGATCGCGGCTGCTGAAGATTCGCCACACGCGACAGCCGCGAAACGCGCTCAGCCTCACCATCTTGTTCGGCGGACATGAATAGCATCAACCCGAACCCACTACTACCACCGTCGTTCGCCATCAACATGCATGCACTGCTACCTGGGCTCTGCAAGGCGACCGTCCGACACCGGCACTCACCATGTACAGTCGTTTCGAACCGGCACACACTGTCGCCTTCGCTTTTCACACCGCATTAACTGCATACCACTGCCTTGACTAAACAAGGCTGCCTTGAGCACCTCAGGTATCGTACTCTGCATGATAGAGGTTGCCTCATCTATTGCGTCTCGATTAAAAGGCAATAAACGCCCTCTCATTCGCCCCCTTGCACTTCTATCCGCATCGCTAAGGTATCCTGGCAAGGCTCCCTCCATCTATGATTGGACAAGCCTGCTGAGCCACACGGCTTGACGACATCCCGAACTCGTCGTACAGTACCTGCATGAACCGAGCACCATGTTCGACGCGCCCGGTAGACTTCCAGACTCACGTTCCACAAGAGCCATCTGCGCAGACTACCTTTCTCGACAACGACGACGATACTGCCACGATAGTGATGCCTTGGCGTATGGCTATATCCACCCAGACCACATGACCAAGTCAACTTACGAGCGCACCTCAACATCTTGCATCATGTACAGCCAACACACGTCGGGACCTGGACACGCGCCACCAGCTCCGTTTGACCAGAACAACTTCGTCTCGGAGTCTCACATAGCTGCAGAGCCTACGCGAAATCGTCCTTATCAACGCCAACAGCAGCATTGGGCTTCAAGTTCAGCTCTCGATTTACCGCCGACATACTCAAAGTTGCCACCAGGAGAGGCCCGGCGAGTGAGACCCGTCGCATCCTTCTCATCTCACGAGCCTCCCCAACCCGCTCCTAAGAATGTACGATTCAGGGAAAGCTCGACTTCAAGAGGTATAGCTCAGGCGAATACAATCTCGGACGATCTCGTTTCGCGACTTGCAGACATGTGGACTGACCTGGACCCGCGGGAGGCGCGAGGACCAGACTCTGAGGCACTCTGGATAGAGGCACTGGACCGTGAGCTCTCTCTAGTCGAAGAAGAGCAAATGGACGACCACGCCGAGACATCACGATCAATGAGACGCGACGATGCGCAAAGCGCCAAAACCAAAACCGGCCTCATCAACTACAACAAGACTTGGGCGTTTTCCAATTCTCGACTACCCCCGCACCAACCTCCGTTCAAGAATTACTTCGAAACCTGGCGTCTGATCTGCAGAGCGGCTCGATCCTCTGCACAGGTATATCAGCGCCCACAACGCGATCAGCGAGAGTACTACATCGCTGCAGACTGGCGACACCGCACAAAGGCAATGGTGCTGAAGAGCACGCCGCTTGACGACCAAAACCTCATCGTCTTCTCGATACGTGGCAGTCAGATCAACTTTGTCGACTGGAACGTTAACTTGCAGCCTGCGCCAACAGCTCCGGAGGGTTTTCTTGACGACGGACAGAACGCATGTCATTCTGGCTTCCTGAAAGTAGCCAAAGCCATGGTCGCTCCAGTCGCCGCGAGACTACGGCAGCTCCTCGAGCAGGACCCATCCCGATGCTCCAGCTCGCTGTTGATCACTGGGCATTCGGCAGGCGGTGCTGTGGCAAGCTTGTTGTACATGCACATGCTGGCCACGAGCGTCGAGTCCGAACTGAACATCTTGACAGGATGCTTTAAGCGTGTCCACTGCATTACTTTCGGAGCGCCACCGGTGTCGTTCCTACCCCTACAGAAGCCTGATCACCTACACGTGAACAAGAGCTTGTTCCTCTCTTTCATCAACGAAGGTGATCTCGTCGTGCGCGCTGATAAGGCGTATTTGTTATCGCTCGCCAAGTTACTCGCTGGCCCGAAAGGTTGCTCCGCTAACACGCTCGTGAAAAAGGCGTCTAAAGCCGTGTTGAAGTCCGCCAAGGGTGACAAGAGCGTAAGCAGAGCACCCTACTGGCCTGTGCCTGAAGCCACCCTCTCTAATGCTGGGAGGCTAGTGGTGCTTCGCGAGAAACCGGGCTCGCAGCGAAGTCCTGTTGTTGAGGCCGTGGTGACCAGCGACGAGAAGATGCGAGATGTCGTTTTCGGCGACACTTCGATGCATTCGATGGCTTTGTACCAGCAGCGTGTCGAGGCACTGGCGTTTGCTGCTATGCTTGGTGATGAGGCAGGATGAGGATGCTGTTCGCGACGATACTGATCGTCACTTCTCTACGCGGCCCATCGATGGTCTGGAGCTACTACCGACCGGCTTAGCAATTTTTCGCTCTTTCTATACCCATTGAGACACATTGAGTATCCGAGCAGGAGTCCGTGTGGATCGCCATCAAGCTTGGAGTTGCTATCGGAGGGCTCAGCGACGTCTTTCTCCCCTGCGCCATTGACATAATTTGATGCTCGAGCGGAACTCTGCGTGAATGGAGCTAGTATCAACGGGTCTCGTCACATTGGCATTCGGTCTACGCCATTGAGAGACTGGTGGACTCGTCTTCTTTGTATAGAGGCCCGAGAACGGCAGATTGGGGCTGCGGAGAACCAGCGGATGGATTGTGGTACGTCATGCTGTCGCCGCTCGTGCGACTTGTATCCCTTGCGCAGCGATGGGGAGAATTTGAAGTCGGGAAATTCTGGTTGTTTTCCATTGGACGAATAGAAGCCGCCATTGCTGACTTCGAAAGTGTTGGAGGCTTGGTAACCTCGTCCAGATCTCAGCGGTGAAGGGAACGGAGGCGGCGCTGAAACCTGCTCGGCGCCAGAGATGACAAGCGGCGCCAGCGGTTTTGCGAGTGGCACCGTCCGTGGTTCGAGTCACGTTCTCAACGCAAATGTCGGCGGGCCCAGTAACTTCATCTCTCTCTCACGCCAATGAGAGGCCATATTATCCAGGTCTCTCCGTGGCTTCAGTGTTACGTTTGAGCTAGTATCGGCAAGCTCAAGAACGTCGCTTGTGTTTACCCTGACGGGATGTTGAGCAATTGGTGTAACATTTTCGACGACGTCTCATAGCTCATGAGGTAATTCCAGCAGCAAAGAAACGTTCACCTGGACCGAAAGATTACTGTCATCTTCGGGTAGTGATCTCTATACGCTCTCCAGATTCCCGAGCAAACATCAGCAGGCACACTCAAAGATAGCTTCCTCATAACATATTAGCAAATAATAAAGCAAAGCAAATTGATGAAACTGACACTGGTTGATCTTCCTACGTAGATGTCATGTTTTGTTTCTGAGATATCAAGAGGGTGACAACCTTGGACGTCGCTGGCAGTAGCCTGCCCTGATCAACCCGCCTACCAATAGCTCGTGAGGCGAAGTGAAGTGAAGTGAGGTTTGTTTCCTGAAGCCGCTCGAAAGCGAACGAAGTCGGAAGTGGGGCGATTTGTGGATCAGTCAGCAGCTCGACAACTACAGCACCTCGTATCGGAGCCAGCAACAACAACATCACGACCTCGGAATTAAATATTGTCACTCACGCACTGGAGCATAAATATCGATTGGACAAAGACAGCCGCACCAGGAAAAGCACAACATGCCGCCGCTTACTGTACTAGGCGACGACGACGTCAACCGCATCTTGCACTCCTTCACTAAAGACGACATTCTCGAGCTCCAGGAAACACTCGGAGACGCTTTGCACTGGTACTCGACCTCTAATGATGGCGCCGACTGCTGCTCCAACTTCCAGCCCGAGCGGACGCATCTCAAACGCAAAGATGGCTCGACGACATTGTTCATGCCCGCGAGCGGCCTGACCGGTCAGGGGATCAAAGTCGTCAACATCGACGCCACCGACGATACGAGCGCTGCTCGGCCTGGTCTGCCAGATCTGGGAAGGTTGAGCCTCGATACGCAGCACAGTCGTAGCAGCTCCAGGAGTGACCTAGCAACGCCTCAGTCTGGCGCCTCGAGCTCAACTCCTACCACCGCCACCAGCAGATCTTCTGTGTCGTCAAACCCGGCCAGCACAAACGCTTCTGTGGACAGTCTTGCCACCGGCCAGACATCAATCTCGTCAGGTGCGGACTCGGAAATCCCCAAGAAAGCCCAAAGCACCATCCGAGGTTCCCTCACTCTTCTCGATAACCTTGGACGCACCACCGGCCTCATCAACGCCGAAGAAGTCACCGCTTTCCGCACAGCACTCGCCTCTACCATGCTGCTCAAGAAACGCCAGTCCGTCCACGACGTCACGGTCTTCGGCGCCGGCAAGCAAGCCTACTGGCACATCCGCCTCGCCCTGCTCCTGCGTGGCGACGAGATCCACCACCTCAACATCGTCACCCGCTCCTTCGACTCCGCCCGCAACTGCCTCATGCGCCTCTACAACCCGGTCCCCGACGACCCGGACTATGTCAATCCCATCGGCCCCAAATACAACTCCCGCACGCAAAAGACCATTCTCACGCCCGCGCACACCGAATACCAGCGCCTGCTCAAGCAGTACGTCCGCGCGAGCAACGTCATCTTCTGCACCACGCCCTCCACGACACCGCTCTTCCCCGCCAGCTACCTCATCAACCCCGAGGGCCGCAAGAAGGGCCGCTACATTGCTTGCATTGGTAGCTACAAGCCGCACATGGTCGAGCTGGATCCGGAAGTCCTACGCTACGCTGTTGCGCCACACCACGAACACCGCCACTTGCACAAACGCCAGAAGGAAGGTGGTGCTGTTATCGTTGATACTGTCAGCGGCTGCTTGGCCGAGGCTGGCGAGGTCATTCAGGCTAAGCTGGCGCCGGACCAGATTGTCGAGTTGGGCGAGTTGTTGATGCTCAAGCGGGAGGCTGAGAGACTTTGTGCTAAGGGTGAGAAGGCCGAGGAGGGGTGTCAGTTGCAGGACGACAAGGGGTTGAAGGAGTGGTTGACGAGGGGTAATGTCATTTTCAAGTGTGTGGGCATTGGGCTTATGGATGTTGTGGTCGGTGGTGAGTTGGTGCGGATGGCGAGGGAGAGGGGGATTGGAACGACGATTGAGAACTTTTGAGAGGGTTGCTTGGGAAATGGTTTCTTTTGACTCTTGATGATAGACTTGATGATGGCTTTTACGAGATGAGATAGATGAATGGATGGGTTTTACTCGGTAATGACAGGTCGAGCAATGGTATCTGAAATGTTGTTGTGTACATTTTTCGTCGTGCAGCGTTCCTCTCATCTGCTACCTAATCAAACAGGGTATATTCCTTGCAAGTCCTCTTCATCACCACCGGCGCTTCCATATCGTACATCAAACCGCGCCGCGTCTTGGCCAAGCTGTCTCTTTCCTATGCAAGTGACGGCAGAATGCCTTCTTCCTCCTAGAAACATTCCTTGCAAGAGAGCCGAACTGACATCGCGCCGGACGTCTTGCCTTCGTCTCTGCGCTGCCACTCGTGGCATGCAACACCTTTCTCGAATGCTTCCTGATTTTCCTAGCTCTTCGCTCGCGGGCGCGCGCGCAAGTTTCTTCAAGCTCACAATACACCACCATCCGCCTTCCACTGCTTCAAGTACTCCTTTCCATCAATCGCCGTGCCAGACTCGTGGTGCTCCCAGTTCTCCGCGACCTTATCAATGCGCTTCGCGACGAAGGGCGTCAACTGGAAAAGAAATCCGAAGTCAGCCTTCAATTGTTCTTGCTCGTCCAGAAGCTTTCCTTTTTTATTTTATTTTTCCTTTCTTTCTCAATTACTCACGTTGAAGTCCGACAGATCTGGGCACACGTAGGTGCGCACTTTCTTGGGGTCCACGATGTAGCCTCCGTACTTTGTGTGCGTTCCCATGGAGCCTGTGCGGTTTCCCTTGTAGTAGTCTTTGCCGGCTTGCTTGGTGTTGAGCGCCAGGCGGCGGATCGAGCGGAAGAGGGGCGCGGTCGGGTGCATGTTGGGCTGTGTTGTAGCTGTGCTGTATTCCTGGACTCCGGAGGTATTGCTTGTCGTCGTTAACAGTAAGTACTGTAGTTGCTATTGCATTTGCGGAGGTGTTCGGGGATGGGAGACGTGATCGAAAGTGGAAGGGTTAGATAAGATTAGATCGAACTTCTGGAGAAGCCGAGCCGAAGCAAGCGTCAAAATTTCGAGAGGAACGAACTTGAAGCTGAGAAAGAGCAGAATCGCTTAATTTCTCTCACAACGACACATAACAGCCATGCCGCCCCGTATAGCGCGCTCGAGTGCTGCGGCATCAGCGCCCAAAGCCTCCAAAGCCTCCAAGATCAACAAGGGCAAGAAGCGCCAGCTCGACGCTTTCGCCATCGCTTCTCACGAGGCGCCCGAGAAATTGCAAATCCGCCAACACCGCTTGGGCGAATCTTTCGGCGAGCACCCGCGTGCGAAGCGCAGACGCCTGGGCGACGATGACGAGGAGAGCGAGGGTGAGGAGAGGATTGACAGCGCGCGCCTGAAGCAGAGCCGCAATGTAGAGAAGCGCACGCATGGACGCAAGGGCGGGCTTGACGATGAGAATGTGGAGTTTGGAAGCGATAGTGAGGGGAATGAATGGACTATGGGTGGTATGGGGAGTGAGGAGAGCGACGAGGAAATCGACTCTGATGAGGCTTTTGGTGAAAGTGATGAGGAGAGGTTCGACGGATGGACTTTCCGGGGAAGCAAGAGTGAGAAGGGCAAGCCGAAGAAAATGGTTGTTAAGCCGAAGAAGCATACGGATGATGATGGTGATCTTGATCTGAATGAGGACGACGAGGAAGAGGAGGACGAGGATGATGATTCTGATTTCGGAGGCGAGGGTGTGGATTTGGCTACCATGTTGGACGATCACGATGACGATGTTCTTGGTGGCAAGGACAAGACTCGAAAGGACTTTGGCGAGGAGAGCGCCAGTGATGAGGAGTCTTCTGAGGGAGACGACGAGCAATCTGACAGCTCTTCGGACGAGGAAGAGGAGGAGCCCGAGGACGACGAGCGCCACGCCAGACTGCAGGACTTCGTGGACGCTCTGGACTCGAAGCCGGCCGACGAAAGAGAGCGCATTGTCTCGGGCGAAGATGGAGGTCTTACAGTGGACGACTTGCTCGCGGACACCGAACTGGACAAGGCTACCATGGCCACTTTCAAGCCGAAGCGCAAGTCAAAGGCTCCTCAGACTCTTGCTGCTCCACTGCCGAAGCGTCAGCAGGACAAGATCGACCGTGAAATCGCCACTCAAAAAGCAAACGAGCAGCTCGACAGATGGCGGGACACAGTCATGCAGAACCGCCGCGCCGAGTTCTTGAGCTTCCCTCTGAAGCGATCCGACGAGAACCAGCCTATTGGCAAGGATAAGTTCATCCCTGCGCAAGAGGAGAAGCCCAGGACCGAACTCGAAGCCAGCATCCAGAAGATCATGGAGGAGAGCGGTATGGCTACCAAGAAAGACGGCCCTGGCAAAGCCGAGGACCCCGAGTCAGACCTGCTCAAGGCTGAGGAGCTTGCCCTGAACAAGATGCCCGTCGAGGAGATGCTCAGACGCCGCGCGGAGCTGCGACAAAACCGCGAGCTCCTCTTCCGTGAGGAAGCTAAGGCCAAGCGTATCTCCAAGATCAAGTCCAAGTCTTACCGCCGTGTGCACCGCAAACAGCGCGAGCGTGATGCTGAAAAGGAGCGCGCTCTCCTTGATCCCGAGGGATTGGGTATTCCCATGGACGAAGACGAGAAGGAGCTTGCCGATCGTCGTCGTGCGGAAGCCAGAATGGGCGCAAAGCACAAGGATTCCAAGTGGGCCAAGAGTCTCAAAGCTACGAACCGTGATGTCTGGGACGAGGGTGCCAGGGAGGGTGCTCTTGAGCAGGCGAGGAGACAAGAGGAGCTGAAGAAGAGAGTGGCTGGTCGTGACGTTAGCGACGGCTCGAGTGATGACATGTCTGATGATGAGTCTGATGATGGCGACAACTCGGGCACTCTCAAGAAATTGGAGAAGCTTCGTGGTGGCGAGGCCCCAGAGAAGGGTATTGGTGCTATGAAGTTCATGCGTGATGCCGATGCGCGGAAGAAAGCCAAGAACGACGAGGCTCTCGATGCTCTTCGCAAAGAACTTGCTGGCATGCAGAGTGACGACGAAGAAAAGGAGGAGGAAAACTTGGGCAGAGCCATCTTTGGTCCTTCGAAGCAGACCGACAAGCCTGCTCCCAAGCCCAAGCGTCCTGAGATGGAAGAGGGCGACCTCTCCGACGACGAGAACGAGAAGTCTGTGGAAGCTGAGAAGCCCGCTGCAGCAGAGAAGAAGCAGGACCGCAGACAGCCCGACAAGAAGGGCAACAAAGCAAGCGGTCCTCTTGCAAAGTCTCAAGTCCCCGACCGCAGAGCACAAGAAGACAACGAGCAGGAATCAGCAGACCAGCCCAACCCCTGGCTCGCCGGCCCAACGAAGTCTAAGAAGTCCAAAGCAGACAAGCAGGCGCAGAGAGACGCCGACACCACCCTCGTCTCCCTCAACGAGCCTATCGCAAAGAGCAAGCCCGCTTCCAAACATAAGACCACCGAGCCTCCTGCCGCCGCCACCGAAGCTTCCGCTCCTTCAACAAACGGCTGGCAAACAGTCCCCTACAACAATGACGACGCATCTTCCCCCGAGCCCGAAACCGAAAACCCCATGCTCTCCGCCGCCGACCAAAAAGCCGCCCTCTACGCCCGCGCCTTTGCCGGCGACGACGTCAAATCCGCCTTCGACGCTGAAAAGGCAGACCAAGCCGCCTCGGAAGACGAGAAAGAAGTCTCGACCGCCATGCCCGGC
>Ga0265797_10001087_pt1 | contig 48772 bp, 43 predicted proteins | sample P2T30metagenome_FD_192433 | JGI IMG/M metagenome (GOLD analysis project Ga0265797, IMG submission 192433) | Plant litter microbial communities from East Loma Ridge, Irvine, California - P2 T30 | ecosystem: Environmental > Terrestrial > Plant litter > Unclassified | place: USA: California...
AGTGTTCGGTCAACATCCAGGAATGGCTTCAGTGCTTGACGCACGGCGAAGAACATCTCTTCCTTGGTGCTGAGCTCTTCCAAGGCATCGTAGCGGGTGCCAAGCGTTTCCTCGTTGGTGAGAGGCTGGAGGATGTTACTTCGGAGCAGACGTCCGCCCATTGGTGTGAGCGTTGCATTGAGAAGACCGAACAAGCAATCCTTGGACTTTGGGTTCGTGAGATTCTGGACAAGCTCGAGTGAACGGACGGTCGACAGGTCTGTCATCATGGATCCTTCGGAGGGCTCGTACTTGATGCGAAGTGAGCGTATGGGGAAAGTTTTCGAAAGTGCAAGCTCGATATACTTGAGGACCTGTGAATTGTAAGCGTTGTGTCTGTGGTTTCGAGGGCATGAGTACTGTACTTACAGCAGCAAAACAGCACACGGCATAGTAGTTGCCACTGACCGCCGTCTTCAGGGTCTCGACATCTTCGGCGAAAGCCAGCTGCTGAATGTAGTCAAGACCCACGGTCTCAGCCCAGTAGCGGCGATCGAGCAGCCTGATCTCACTATCAAGGTCTTCCAGGCTGTCTTCGATGATGGAGAACAGCTTGGACTTTGGGTCTGCCGCCGAAGACACGATCAGGATCGTGGTAGGATTGAATACGGTCAGCTTGTGAATCGTGCGGACATATGTCTGACTGTCGATGATCTGACTGAGCACCGCTTCACCGGTGTCCAGGTTTACGAAGGACAAGCCCAGAACGGGAGAAACTCCACGGGATTCGCTGATGGCGCAGATGATCTCCTGGTTCTCGGCGCCCAAAGTCGAGACACCAGTACGAGGTCTTGCCGTGCTCGGTCTCCCTGTGTTGCGACGCCCAGTACGTGGGCGTGAGGTCGTTGTTGCATAGTCGGCGGTGGTACAGAAGGGATTCGAAGTGGACGTGCTGATTCTATTGATGGACTGACGAGAGACTGCAGCGTGACTACTGTGAATGCCTGCACGTGAGAAGACGAGTCCGGATTTGCTTCCCATAGACGAGTCGGTGTGTGAGGTGATGCTTCGTTTCGGCGGCATCTTGCTGACTTGTTTTTGTTGCCGTCAAGATGTGTTGCGTGTTCGAGTGAGGAAGGCTGCCGTTCCTCTTGTCTGGTTCGCACCTTCCTTCTCGACATCAGGCACCAGGAACCTACTTTGAACCTCACCTCTTGGCGATATCGCATATTGCACTACAGTGAGTATCAATGTGCTACGGCTCTTATAGTAACTCCATGACGCAAAACTGTCGCTCGTGCGTGACTTGACCTTTCATTGCTGCGTTGATCTGCGAACATTTGTGCAACTTTCTCCTTGACTTTCGTCCAACCCATCAAGCACAGCCGTTCAAAGAGCTTCGGGCACCACCCAGAGCATTGCCGTGCAACATACTCTAGAGCCTAGCTGCAACCACAGGATCAAGACTGTTGATGACTTCGGCAGCCGCCCGCTCTCCACTTCGGCATGCTCCCTCCATGTATCCCTTCCACTCTCCAGCCGTCTCTGTACCCGCAAAATGCACATCGTGCCATGATCCCCTCAGGGTATCGGCGCCGAATGAACTGATCACCCCCGGAGTGAGAGATGCGCAAGGACAGCCCCAACCGGACCATTGATCGTCAGTCCAATCATAAGCGTACATCTTCACGAAGTTCTTTCCTAAATCAGCCACGCCAAACAACTGTTGCAACTGCACAATGAGTGCTTGTTCGCGCTCCTTTGTAGGCTTCGCAGCCCAAGCACGCCCGGGATCTCCAGCCATGAAGCATGTGAGCACGTATTTGGAGTCTGAAGGGCTACTGGTATCGCGGACTACAGATGCAGGACCGGCGAACGACTGTACAAGGCCACAACACCCTTTCTCGATCCAGAAAGGAGATCGGAACTCCATCATGGCTTTAGTGTAGAAGCCGTAGCCAGACGACTGTACCCATGCAACCTTTGCAGGTGGTAGTGGAGGCGCGAACGAAATGTCTTTCAGCACAGGGCTTGGTACTGTCGTGATGACTTTGCGAGCCGAGAAGCTCATCTCGCTGGACTGTACGTGGACTTCTTGTGGGCTGCGTTGGGTTACAGCTTGTACGGGTGCGTTGAGTTGGATAATCCCCGGAGGAAGGGCTTCGGCCAGCCCTTTAGCAAAGAGTTGTGTTCCTTGAAGTACACGCAGGTGCTGACCTCCTCCTTTGCGGTCACTGCGCATAGCAAGAAGTCCGCCTCCAGACTTGCAGTAGTTGAGGAAGAACAAGGCCGAGAGATCCGCAGGGTTTACTCCCAGCATGGCACGGGTCCAGACTGTTGCGGTAGCAAGTGCAGTCTTGTCAGCGCCTCTCGAAATCAGGTACGCCTCAAACGTCAGCGCATCAAGATCTTTGTCTTGCGGCCGCCATGCATCCAGAGCCTGGCAGTCTGCTTCGACGATCAAGTCGCGGATATCCGCAAGGTGCTTTCTTGTTGCCGCATCAAACTAGTCAAGGAATCAGCACAAATTTGGACAAGATTCAACCTCAACCCAGTGTCACCAACTCACATTCGGCAGTTCGCCATACGGGAACATGCTACACTCCCCGTCAAATCCTTGGAAGACACAGTTGCCCTGAGTGTTCTGCTCAATGAGCTCTGCATTGAACCTCTTCGCCAGAGCGTAGACCCTTGACTGGGTGGTGTCGTTGATCCAGGCAGCTCCAACATCAACAATGCCTTTGCCTCCTTCGATCGGCAGACTCCAGGTCTTTCCTCCGACACGATCGCGAGCTTCGAGGACAATGCAGGTGTAGCCTTTGTTGATCACATCGTGGGCGGCGGTGAGGCCAGCGAGTCCGGCTCCAATGATGGCCACATCGACGGACTTGGAAGGGATGGCTAACGATGGTGCGATTTGTAGTTGAGGTGGCTTACTCAATACAGCATCCACTTCGAATAGCCAAGAAGGGACGGCGAGTTGGCTGACCGGCACCAGAGTAACAGCTGGACGGTGCTTGCCCAGGAAACGCTGCAGGTGTGGCGTATGCTTGCGTGTGGTGGCATCGTAATTGACGATGAAGATGTTGAGTTTGACGATGTCGGAGATGGATGCGTCCGCAGCGATGATGATCTTCCTCAATCTCAGGAGAGCGAGGTGAATTTGTGACTCGTAGTCGGCGGGAACTGTGCCATCGTCTGTACTTCCAGGCTGACCTGAGACATGAATGAGACCTTCACTGGTCACTGTCGCTGGGGCAAAGTAGGAAGATGCGGTGCTGTGAAGATCGATGCTCGCGACGTTCTGGGAGTTGTGTTGCACCATGATTTGTTGATGACGCGTGGGGTGACAGCTGGCGTCTGTTCCGTGTCGAACTCGAAAAACCTGGCGGCAAGACCCAACACTTTCCTATAACAACTCGTCGGTTCGTGGACACCACGCCAAACGATTCATACGGAATACAGAGGCGTCTGAGCGATTCCGATACCGAACCCTACCTTGGCCAAATGTGGAAGGCTGTACCGTTCAAGAGGAGGCAGCTCACTTTGACTACCGAGGTCCTTCGATATGGAGCTGCTATGACACGAGATCCAGATACTGGTGATGTCGTCTACCATCTACGGTAGGCTCGGGCTTATCTGAGAGGGTAGTAAGGTGGCATCTTCCAGGCTGATATGTCTGATGATGTGTCACCGGCCATGCGACCTCGACCTCCAACATCCCGGGCAAGATCGGCCAGGATTCGCGCAAGCTGCAGATAGCGGCAACGTGGTCGCCGACATGGTTCGGCCAAGTTTCCGGGGAGAAGGTATCGTATCATCGGCCACAATTTCATGCTGGCATTGGACTTGATTCAGCGTAAACGGCGGCAATGGGCGAAAGGCAGGTGCTCAGATAAGAGCTTGGCAGGACCCATAACTGCTATCGCTGTATCGCGTTCGCCGACGGCATAGTCGATACTACGAATAGAAATGGGTCATTGATGTGGATGTCTCCAATGATTCAATGGAGCAAAGGTTCAAGTGTATCAGCTCTCAGCCGCCCGTTCGTCAAGGACACAAGGAGACCAAGTCCTCATTGCTAGTTGAACTATCTTCTTTTGCCCTTCACCAAATCATCAAAAAGTACAAGAGATGACCGTCCCACAGCCTCCGACAACATGGGAAGACAAAGCAGCCTGGGCTCGATCCAAGCGTGCCGCCTCTTTGGCGAAAGTGAAGCCAAAGTTGGTCGGCGTACCGGAACCAGATGCTCTGCCTCAAAATTCTCGAGATCTGCCTAGGGGTATTCTAACACCGCGCGAAATTGAGTTGACCGAGGGATATGTCATCACGGATCTACTCGCTCTGCTTCGCGAAAGAAAAGTAACTGTTGAAGAAGTTACCAGGGCTTTCCTCAGAAGGGCCGCTTTGGCGCATGCTGCTGTAAGGCTCAAATTCTTACTTACTCGGTTGAATGGTTAGACTGACATGTACAGACCAACTGCCTTATCGAGCTTCTCTGGGACCAGGCCATTGAGCGAGCCAGATATCTCGACTCTCTGCCACAGCCGGTGGGAGCACTCTTCGGTTTGCCCATCTCCACCAAGGAGCATCTGGGCATGGTTGGGAATGATGTTGAATCAACAGCGTCCTTTGTAACTTGGATTGGCAAGAAGCACGGATCGAACTTACTCTTCGACACCTTTTGGGATGAGGGCTGCGTGTTCTATGCTCGTACATCCCAACCTCAAGCGATAATGCATTTAGAGACGACTAGCCCCACGTACGGGCGGACTGTGAACCCCTACAATCGAAACCTTTCGCCCGGCGGTAGTACAGGAGGCGAGTCTGCGCTGCTAGGGATGCGTGGGAGTATTTTGGTAAGTCGCAATGCGTAGAGATACCGAGAACATGAGTTGACGAAGAACAGGGAATTGGTGGCGACATTGGCGGCAGTATTCGCTGTCCGGCTGCCCACGTTGGTGTTTACGGCTTCAAGTAGGTAACAATCCACACGTAAGAGGACTTCTTTCTGACAAGATCAGGCCGACACAGAAGCGCATCTCCACTCTCGGACTGAGAGCTCCCATGGCGGGCAGAGAAACCATCGGCGGATGTCCAGGGCCAATGGCAGTTGACCGAGATGCGCTAGAAATCTTCATGAAGGTTGCGTTATCTTCACGTCCTTGGCGGATTGACCCTGCCTTAACGGCGAAGCCATGGACACCTCACAGGTTTGAGAGCCCACCCAAGATCGCGATCCAGTGGTGGGATGGTGTCGTGAAGCCACACCCGCCCATGATCCGCGCGCTGCGTGAAGTTGCAGAGGCGTGTCGTCAGGCAGGCATGGAAGTAGTGGACTGGAATTGCGAGCATCTGGATCATTCGAAGAGCTGGGACCTTGTCTCTGCTCTGTATTGGCCGGACGGCGCCAAAGAAGTCCTCGGCTTGATCGAGGAATCGGGTGAGCCGGTGCTACCTTTGACAAGATGGATTGCACAGGAGCAGCCCAGTGTCAAAGAGCTGACGCAGCACGAGCTTTGGAAGGTAAGCGATTGTTGCCATCCGGTATAATACATGCTGACAAATTCCAGCTTTGTGCTGAAAGAGACTCGTACCGCGCGTTTTATGCGAAAGCCTGGAGCGATACCAGCAAACAGGGCAGGGAGGTCGATGTGATCCTTTGCCCGCCCTCATTCGGAGCTGCAACGCCACACGAGCAGTCACGCTACTGGGGTTACACATGTAAGTATACCTTGGTCCTTTTGTTTGGGTCTGACACCCAGCTGATGCCTGACGAAACAGCACACTGGAACCTCTTAGACTACCCGGGCGTCGTCTTCCCCGTGACCAAAGTAGACTCCAAGCTGGATCTCACCGACACCGATTACGTTCCAAAGAACGAGCAGGACGCGTTTGTACACAATATGTACAGCCCGGAGACATTTGCAGATGCTCCTGTTAGTTTGCAAATTGTTGGTCGGAGACAGGAAGATGAGAAAGTCATTGCAGCATTGGTCGAGATAGAGCGTGCTATGGGCAGGCCTTGATAGATTGTTATCAAAGACACTTCATTCCTCGTTGGTTGCAAGATATTTATTGCGTCGCGAAAGCTGTGCATCCCAATGTACTGCGCGAGTATGCTGTGCTGTAAGACGCATTTCGTGGTCATATCCGAACTCAATCGCGGTAATTGGCTGCAGCCATTGCGTTGGAGTGTGGTGTCTTTCTGACGATGGAAAAACATCGGTATCGATGATGTACAGGATAACAATCGAACCCAGCCACCAATCGTTCTCCAACGGGGTCGTCGACGCGACACGCCAAGAAAGCTTGAAATTGCATGCGTATCTTCGGCTTGTCACGTCCCGATCCACCTCCTTCTTTACCCGCCTACTTGCAGTCGGTATGCCGGCGAAGAGGTATGGCCTATCTTGGTGATAGGCCTAAGACTCGACTCCACCATATGTGAGATAGGCAGTCCAGTGCACTACCTCTCGCAGTTACCTTCCAATGAGGACAAAGCATAGGGCACTGACGATAGGCAGTCTTAATTTGTCGACAAGGTCATGCGATTCAGCTGGCTGCAGTAGGAACTATTGGACTTAGGATCCCGAGGACAACAGATATGGGGCCAAGTAGCATTCGACAATCACATGGGCGTAGCTTATCGTTGTACCACTGATATTGTCTATCAGGGGCCGGGCCATAGTAAGACACTGGGCGGCTCGAGACATATATCGACTTAGCTGTCAAAAAGACACCGTCGAGGCCTGTATCTTACCACTCCAACCTCGTTTCTGTACATCACTGCAATGGCGTCTGACAAGCCAGGCATCACGCCGACAGATGCCTTCCCGCCTGGAACAGTCCGACTCATCGACACATTAGGTCATCAAACCTCCAAACACGCCGAGGGCAAAGGACAGAAAGATGTCATTCTCGTTCCGCAACCTAGCGAGGATCCCGAGGATCCCTTGAACTGGACGTTCAAACGAAAGCTTCTGGCCACCAGCTGTATCGTGGTATACACCATTGCGGCAGCATATCCATCTAGTGCTGTTTACTCCGTAGTCACGCCGATTCGCAAGGGAACAAGCCTGACACTGACTGACATCAACAATGGTACCGGAATCATGGTGAGTCCAGCGATTTACTTGCCCGATACTCAAGTCCAAAAAGTCTGAGTTCACGATGTTGATTCTTGTCACCAGTTCCTCTTCTACGGCTGGGGCTGTATCTTCTGGCAGGCGATTGCACTGCAATACGGCAAACGACCCGTCTACTTGATGTCGCTTTTGATGAACGTCATCATTCTCGCTGCCGCTCCGCTATGCACAACTTCTGGACCATATCTAGCCAACCGCATCCTGCTCGGTTTCTTCGGAAGTCCCGTCGAATCGCTTGCCGAGATCTCTGTGACAGACATCTGGTTCAACCATCAACGCCCGAAATACATGGCCTTGTATGGTTGGTCTCTCTCCATGTGTGGCAAGTTCGCGCCAATGCTCTCCGGGCTCATCAACGTTGGCATGGGGTGGAAGTGGACGCTGTGGTGGTGTTCGATCATCTGCGGCATTGGCTTTGTGTACTGTTTCCTCTTTTTGGAGGAGACGAACTACGATCGCAAACACGCCACGCATCAGCCACATTTCGGCGATACCGCCACTACCGAGCCAGAATCAGATGATCCTACCGCTGCTAAAAGCGCAGAAGTAACAGAGAAGTCTGCTAATGGTGAGGCCAAGTCTCTCGACTCGCCGGATCGCGAGACAGGCGAAGTCATCTGGCCGAGGAAGTCGTACTGGGACAAGCTCGGCTTCAAAGACACCAAGCGACCGAATCGACTTATTCCGATCATGCTTGCTCCCTTTGTTGGGTTCACCTACCCGCCAGTAGTATATGCTGGGTAAGTCTCTAGCCAGTTCGCCTTGACAATTGTTTATCTGATACCTGACTTGTTCCACAGTCTGATGTACGGAGCAAACAACCTTGTCTGGCAAGGTGTGCAAAATGCGACCATTGGAACGATTTACACAACGGAGTATGGCTTCAGTACCGCCTCCATCTCAGCGGCCTACGCCGGAGGTGTCTTGGGCACGATCATCGGGTAAGTCTATCTTCGTCATCTGGGAGTGCATCCGTTCAGGATCTCTTCGAAAAATATCGTCATCGCGATCCACATTCAAGCATGAGCTAACTCGATACGTTCTTACAGTGGCCTCTACGTCGGCAAAGTCAGCAAGATGCTCACTCTCCGCCTGGCACGGCGAAACAACGGCATTTCCGAGCCAGAGCACACCCTCTACGTTTTCATCGCAAGCATCTTCCTCGTGCCCTTCGCCATGGTTCTCTACGGTCTCGGAGTGACATACCACCTGCATTGGTTTGCATTGGCCATCACACAGGTAAGCGTGGCCTTGAACGGGACAATTGCTGTCTCGGGGGCTTTGACGTACGCCATCTCAAGCTACCCTGAGCTGTCTGGTCAGATGGTCACGACTTGCGTGTTGATCAGGAACACGCTGTCTTTTGCGATCAACTTCGGTATCACGCCTTGGTTGGCGTCGAGCAGTTATCTGACTGTTTACTGCATCTTGGCTGGTATTGGCTTTGTGTGGAATGTGAGCTTGTTTGTGATGACTACGTACGGTCGCAGGATCAGGGAGATGACGGCGGCGAGGTACTGGCGCGATGTTGAGAAGGCTCGCGCGCAAGGTCTTGGGCATTGAGTTGAACCTACATTCCAACCAGAGATCTTGAATGGATTCAAGCGATACAATGCTATCGAGCACTATACCAACATCAATACCCACAAGTCTTGCGAAGTCGTTAGTCGTCACTCCAAGCTCTCAGGTCGTCCGCAAACGGAGTTCAGCTCTACAATTGAATCCAGACTTGACTGCTGCTCTAAATTCGCAAATATGACGCTGGTTGCGAGCGACAGGGATTTAGCCCATCACTACGCCGCATTCGATTGTGTAATCTTGCCGTCACCCTCCATGCGCTTGGTGTAGATCTTAAGGAGCCTTGCGCTGCGCTTCTTGAACCTGAACTCCTCATCTTTTGGAATAGAAGCGGGCTTTGTGACAGACCTAAGGATCTTGGAGATGCTGGTACTTTTGATGATCGAAGCCTCGATGTCTCCGTAACTTTCGAGCTGACCAAGGCGTATGTTCATATTAGGCATCTCTTCCTCCTTCACACTGTGACTCTTAGGTAAGAAACCCCTTTGCAGGCGGTAACGCAGGCTGAAGACGGCCTTTTTGCGCTGTTCCAGACGTTCCGCCTCGGTCAATAGGTCGGCCGAGCGGACACGAAGCGAGTCTGGCTCTGAGCTCTTCAACATGCGTATTGCAAGTGTCATAGGAAGCCACGCCACCTCTACCAACAGCGATGATGCTTCTGCTTCACCAATATTGATGAGTAGGCTTTTGCCTCCGAGAAGCCAGGCTTCGATCATGAGATCGTGCAGCGCCGGATTACAAATCGGCAGAGGCCTGCATGCGTCTAAGGCAAGGGTGGCCTCGACCATGGCCTTTCCGTTCGTACAGGACGCACGAAGGTGTTTTCTGAATCTTTCCAATGCGATCGACTTGAGAGCGAGCACCTCGTATTTGTCGGCGACGGTGTAAACGCGTGCGTGGAGGCCGAGGGGCGAAATCTCGGACTGAGCAGGTGTGTCGGCGTAATCAAAGGTGTAGAAGTACTTGACCATAATCTTCACCGCGGTGAGATCGTCTTCCTTCAAGTCAATCTTGCGCTGCTGAGACTCTTCGAACATGCCACTGCATGATTTTTCGAAGAACTTGGAGTGAAGTGCAATAAAGCAGCGGTGGACCTTGAACTCTCTGCCATCGCAAGCGATAGTGAAGTCGGAAAATTGTCCGTTACTGTAGTAGCTGCGTCGAGATCAGTAAAGCAATGGTATGAGCGGTCGGGACCGAGGCATCTTACCTTTGAGCTGCAGCGATGAGCTTCTTGTTAGCCTGAGGCTCCGCCATGCCCGATGATGAATTGTGGTGCCCGAGGTGTGAGCGTTCAACAGATCTGTAGCGACCACAGCAGGGCGGTGGTACGTAAGATTGGTGCTACGTGGTGCGTAAGAGTGGTAAAAGGCGGATGATGTGTTGTTTCGTGCAAAAAGGTTCAGTATCAATTGAGTAGGAGCGCGCGTGCGTAGTGTTTGCGCTTCACTTGACTTCAAACCCAGCCTCACCTCACGGATGGACAGAGCACAAGTGCGGGAAGTAGCGTTCAATCGTGACAAACGTGCGACTGTCGAGAACAGAGGCTACAGGCATCAATAACAACAGCGTGCCTAGGCGAATGCACAACTCGATATGTCACAAACCTGACAGGGTAAAAGAACATACTCGAACACCATCATGTCCAACGCCTTGCCTATGTCCTGTACATTCCTCTGTGAGAAGAATCACACCTGCAGCCAACACTCACATCTTTAAAACCAGTAGCACTCGCCGCTTTTCGAAATGACAAACTCACAACCCAAACTTTTCCCTTCATCCTTGAGAGCTTGCTCGTAAGAGTTCAGCTCCTCGAAGATGCTTTCGCTCACATGCGGGCCATCTTTAAAAGTATCCTTGACGTGGATGACAACGACTTTCAGCCCTTTCAGAGGTGGGTCCCAGGGTACACTTGGGGGCTCTGGCGTTGCCGACGCATCCCCGACGTTGAAAGTGCTTGCTTTTGTGAAGCCATTGGGTCCGAAGTGCGGATTTACCACGCTTGGGTTCTGACTTTGCAGCTGCGCATGCGACCTTGACATTGGCGACGTGGGGACGTCTAGAGCAGCATCTGAGGTGGGTGCTACTGCGCTCGGCGAAGGTGGGCCGGTCGATGCTTGCATGGGCGATGAGCCCGGCGCGGTGTGATCCGGCTCACTCACCCGGCGGAAGTTCTGGCTGACAGTCCTGCCGGCCAGACTGCGACTGCGCTTGGCTTCACTCTCTCCGACAGCGTGTCGAGCTACCCGGCCGCTTGAGATTCCAGCCGAGCGTTTCCGCTTCTTCGCTTGTCGCTCATCGCCCTCGAGATGCACCTTCGCCTCTCGGACCATCCCTGCGAGAGTCACCAGCTCTGCTACCAAATGGCGAGGGGCCAGATGGCCAAAGAGATACGCATCCGGATGGCTGTCTTTGTAGGAACACTCGATGAAAATGCCAGTTAGAGAACCGCTGGCGACCTTTCTCGCAGCTTCTGCCCAGATGATGTAATTCCGAGGGGTGAGAGATAATGAATCTGGCTCCACGTCTCCGAAGATGAGAATCTCCCGTCCGGTCTCACTGTCCCGGATGAAGTATGCTGTGCTGTCGACCACACAGGACGATTCTTGCGGATGTATTCGTGGTGAAGGTTGGTTATTGTGAAAACTTGGTCTGGGCGTTGGGCCTGGTGTGCCTGGTGCGGAGTATTGTGATTGTTGATTGAAAGACATGGTTCTTGCCATGTTTTGCGCCGACAAGTCTGTTGACCCGTGGTTTGTGTCTGCAATATTTGGTACACTGCCGCGATGCTGATGTGCAGGAGGGGACTTTGTGCAGACTCCATGACTGACCTTGAACGCTTTCGCGCCAAGACCGTCACACACATCGATGTAGCCACGACCCTCGCCCTCACCCACCATGGCGTCCCCACCCTCCTTTAGCCGTTGGAAAGTCACGAAGCCTACACCACCATCTTCGTCGCTGAGATTAGGCCAGATTACGTCGTTGAATATGTGTCGTTTGACAGCATCGACGGTCCCGGGTAGAGCGGCCAGCGTCTTTGGCTTGGAAGTCGCATGGAAAGCTGCCGTATTTATGGCGAATCCGGAGATGTGATCAAGATGCGGATGGGTGATGAGATATGTTGAGATGTACGTCTGCAACAGATGTAGCGCGTTGGCTCTAGCAGAGGCGTGTGGTAGTTTCATGCCTGCAAAAGGTCCGTAGGTCATGTACATGGGCTCCGGTTTGGGTGTTTCCTCGGCTTCGGAGCTTTCAGTATCGTGTTCGTTGTAATGTATGTGTTGAACCGGAGATAGAGATGTTCTTGCAAAGTCGTTGCTCAACCCAGGCGTCTCTGTTCCATTCGCGACCTCTCGTCTCTCATCGGCATCCGCCCTCTGCTTGGTGAGAGCAAAGTCTCTCTCAACGATCCTCGTTATGGGCGCCAGATGACTCCCTGCGTCAACTGCAAGCACACTGCCCTTTGCCCATTCCGTGGCCAAGCTCCTCACGAGGAAAGCAGTGGCATTCTCCTCGCTCGGTCCACCACTCGCGCCCAAGCATGTTACCTGCAGAGCAGGCCTTCTTCCTTTGCCTCTTCCTCGTTTCGCGGTCGGCGCAGATTGCGCACCATCGAGTCCGCGTGGTGTTGTCGTCCCGACCTGCTCAGCGGCGTTGTTCATGGAGCGCAGACGCCAACGGCGCGGCAGTGCGCATGAATGTAAGTAGCCGTCGCGATGTCTCGGTTGATTCGAACGAATGGGGATCGATTGGTGAAGTCTCGTGGACGTGAAGGTCTTGACGTAATTCTCGTAAGAGCGATCAGGTTTTAGGGATGGATGATCTTGCGAGCTGGTTGTCGTCGTGGTCGTTGCTAAACTGGTGAGGCTGAGTGTCGCAACGGCAGCTGACTTGGAGCTGGACCTGGCCCACGCTAGAGACACGAGGTCCACAATCAAATAACGGTAAGGGCGGGGCAACGGCAACGGCGACGGCCACAGTGGGTCGCTCTTGTGCGGGGTTCGCCTCCAAGTGGCTGGGTTGATCGATCATCCGATTAATCAAGTCAATGGATTGATCATAGGAAGCGTCTCAAAGATAGGTAAAATACAGCCTAGTACGGCAATTGATCGATACGAATACACAACAGGTGGTTTCTTCATACCCAACCTCTGACCAGCTTCCTAGTACTCTCCGAATCACTGCGTTCCCCATTGTACCCCGTATCCAGCGAATCTTGCTCAACAACCCTGACGACTTGGATTCCATCAATATTCTTGTCGTTCTGAGATCCAAACCTACCGCTGATACGATCGTTACCATCCCACCGGCCTCTCGGACCATCACAAATCGCCGTGTTGGCTTTGCTCCGGGCCATGCGATCCAAGTCGATGCCAACTGCAGAGTCTTGTCTCCCGAATTTTGGTACAGTCGCGCTTCTCGAGTGTCCAGTTCCTCTGACGGAAGAGAAGATGTGAGGGAAATACTGGCTGATGCAACCCTTCAGTATCGGCAAGCACGAGCATATGATGCAAGTGTTCACTTCTAGAGAGCTCCAGATGGCTGCCATGGGTCCGTCCCAGGTGTTGTCGCTCGAAACGGAAGCCGCGTATATAGCTTGCAAACGTAGTATAGAAACGATGCAGGTGCTGGTTGATAGTTAGCGAGATGATTAACGTGACTGAGATGCTGAAGGAGAGACATACATCCCGCCGATGCAGAAAACCAACGACAGTGCAATCTTTTGGCGCTTTGGAAGATTGAGACTCCTTAATATGGGCAAAGGCGCGATGGCTATGCCGCAATCGCTCAAGATATTCAACCCGGCGTTGCTGAACCTACATTACAGCTGTTAGCGTGACTGACATTGCCACAAAATCACCTACTCACCATATAGCTTCCTGGTTCAAGCACTTGCCCTTCGCGTTCGGATCGATCGTCCGGTTCCAGAAAAAGTCGACTGGAACACAGGCGAAGATAGTATTACAGCTCGTCCAGACGAAGAAGACAAAGACAAATCCGATCAAGCCGGTGTTGATCCTGCGGAACCATGGCATGGGGAAGACGCGACGGCACTGTAACAGGATAGACATCTTGGCAGCGGAAAGAGCAGCTTGGTAGATCCATATCGAGTTCCAGAACCATATTGTCGTCCAGAGCACCTCATGCTTCGAAAGTGAGGCCACATGCTGAGACAGGCCGTACTTGACTGTGGAGTGTCAGCAATGCGGTGCTCCAAACGAGTAACATCATCAGACCTTGGCCGCAAACTGCTGCAGTCTGTGCAACTGTGAAGATCTGTATCCGTGAGTCAAGTGTACAGAGGAGGGGACGTCCATGCAATGCTCACGGTGGAGATGGCGACGAACGCATCGTCTGCCCCAGCAGCTTTGGATATGAAGAACCTGGTCAAGAGGCGCAAACAGGCTGAGAAAACAGCCAGGATGGTAAAACTTAGCGTCACGCCCAACACTGCAGCGCGACTTGCGTGACCGCCAGCTACCATGTCCGCGATAACGTTAGACTCGGGTTCCGAGAGGCTAGAGTGTAAGAGTTGCCAGGACTAAAAGATGACGAATTTGAGACTAATGTGTAGCGACAAGGGTGTCTTGTGTTGGCGGCGGACCAGTAAGTTATACACGTAGAGGGCCGAAGGGTAGACGAACGAACATGTCGCGCCACCCTGTGCCCTTGGGCTGCCATGTTCTCTGCAACACACTGAGTTCAAAAGAGACTTCTGCAACGGCGATGTTGTGCGGCTGATGATGGGCGGATAAGTCCCTAAGGGAACAAAGCATGGCATGACAGGAGGAGACGACCCGTTTGGCGGTACTGCTAACACTGTCAGTTAACGAGTTGGTGGTGGAAGCGGCTTGCACGATCGACTGTAAGTGAAGTGTAGGTTTGGCAGGAGCGATCTATTGTAGCATGAAACGAAAGTCGGACTCTTGCCCTCGGCCTTGGGTCTCCATGTGGTTAGATCCGCCAATCCTTCCATCCACGGATCCATCTTCGAGCCACATCACCATCACTTCACACTTGGTACTCCGGCTCCTCGCGTATTGTCTTCAGCCCTGCATGTGTACATCAACTCAATATTCCAGCCTCTTTCTCGGTGGTCGGGGGATTCCCTTCCATCACCCGTGCCGTCGGTCTGACCACTGGAGTAGCTTCAAATATGCCCATGGGGACACGAGCCCTAGCCCCAAGCCACCCAGCGATTGAGCCACCAACGTAACCACACATCGACTCAGCCGTGCCAGCAAACAGCGACCTTCGACTGGCAAACGGTAAAGTGTCTGCTTTGGCCTCGCATACTTCCGGCCATTACACTCTGCTGATCTGTGGTCAAGCCCTGGATGCTTGTCAACCTTCTTGCTCCTCAGAGTGCTTGACTTCGGTCTTGTTTGTTCCCCTCGCTCGTGTAAAAATGAGCACCGAGTACTGCAAGTCTGCAACGCTACCGAAGACTGTTGCGAATGGTGCCAGGCACTGACGCCACCTGCCGCGTGGTTAAACACAACCTTTTGCATAGATGTGCCCTTTCACCAGAAGGCAAGATTAGTCCCTGCGTTCAAGGCTACATCAACCCTAACGGACTTCGATATAACCTTCCATTGGACTGGCAGATGACTACATGTATAGCAATGGCTAAATAGGGCTCTTACTCGTCAAAGTTTCAGCAGAATCTCGCTTCCGCTCTGTTGGAATCGGCTCAACAGGCTGGGGATGTTTACCGAGATGAACTTGATCTAGTGTACGCGTGTGGTTTGCTCGCTTCCGTCTCGTCCACGTCTCAACACTGACCCGGCACTTGTTGCCTCGGGAAAGAAAAGTCAGCTCCTTCTCAGCATCATCGACCCAAAAGTGCATCAAAGAAGCATATGATAGACGCCCGGCACTCTTCAGCCCTTTGGTCACATACCTGAATTTCCTTTGGGCCGCATTGCAGTAACTCTTCGGGCCACAGACCTGGGGCTCCCCAAGCTTTCCACCACAACCCGCGCACCTTCCCCCTGGCTGAAATGCGCCTCTTAAATCTCTGGATCCTCCTGGCAGTGGCCGTCGATGCTGCTCCCACGGCTCCGGGTCTCAGCTACGGATGTCAGGAGACCTCCCGCTGCGAGTTTGACTACATCGTTGTTGGCGCTGGTGCATCGGGCCTCACTGTTGCTAACCGCCTGTCTGAGCATGCGAATACGAGCGTTCTAGTGATTGAAGCTGGCGTGTTCGACCGGAAAGAAGACTTCTTCACGATTCCCGGACTTGCTGGTGGTGCTATAGGCACCGAGTATGACTGGAACTTGACTTATGCCAAGAGTGCATCGCTGAACGGGAGAGAGGTCTCTATTCCCTTAGGAAAAGTGGTAGGAGGCTCTACTCAACTCAATCGCATGGTCTTCGATCGAGGGTCCAGATCCGATTACGACAGGTGGTCTGCACTTGGCAACAAAGGCTGGGGTTGGAAATCACTCCTGCCATACTTCAAGAAGGTGAGCGTCAGCATGTTTGAATACATGTGGTCGAGCACTAATGGTGTCGAACTCAGAACGAGATCTTCACGCCGCCAACTGCGGATATTGTCGCCGAATACAATGTCACTTATGATCTGGCTTTCCATGGATCAGCGGGCTATGTACACTCGACGTACGCACCGTTCTTTTGGCCCACGACCAGTACGTTCCACGCAGCACATTCCAAGCATGCTTGCTGACACTACCTTCTAGAGAACATGATCAACGCTACGAGGGAGCTTGGAATTGAAACCTCATATGACCAAGCCAGCGGTTTTGCCGTGGGCGGTTACTTCTGCCCTCATAACCAGGACCCCAAAGACCAGACCAGATCGTCTGCCAAAGAGGCCTACTACGACAGTGCCAGGAACCGTTCCAATCTTGAGATCATCACGGGTCAGCGGGTTACCAGGATTTTGACATCGGATAAGACTGGCAGTCTTGCGGCCACCGGTGTTGAGGTAAGTTCACTCTCCGAGAGTTCAGCTTACACTTTTAACTGACAAGAGTCTCTTCAGTTTACCTCTACCAACAATGCCACCCGCCAAACCGTTACCGCAAATAAGGAGGTCATCCTCGCAGCTGGCTCTATACATAGCCCACAGCTTCTTCAAGTTTCTGGCATCGGCGACCCTAAGGTTCACGCAAGGATTGGCGTCACCACTGTTGTAGACTTGCCGGCCGTTGGTCAAAATTTCCACGACCATGTCCTGCTTGCCGTGGTCAACTCGAGTACGTCCCCTATCGCTATAGTATGTCCCAAACTTTGAAGATCACCACTTACACTGATGCTAGTCAACGCACCCTTGACGTCAAGCCTGCTCACTAGCAACGAGACATTTGCCGCCGAGGCGAGAGCTGAATACGATGATTCCCGAACCGGTCCCTTGTCGTCACCCACCGGAGACTTCCTTGCCTTCCTACCGTTGTCGACCGTCACAAACTCCACCGCTCAGATCCATGCTTCAGCGCTGAACCAATCCAGCGCTGCGTACCTGCCATCAGGCACACCCAAAGAAGTCCAAAAGGGATATCACCGTCAGATGAAGATACTCAACGACAAGCTATTGAGCGACGACTCCGCCATCCTAGAGATCATTTGGGCCGACGGCGGCATGGTCCTCGGTCTACAACACCCGTTCTCGCGAGGATCTGTCGAAACCGTCTCCGCCAACGTCTTTGACGGCGTAAACGCTGATGTCGGGTTTCTGCGCAATCCTCTCGATGTTGCAATACTCACCGAGGGCGTCAGATTTGCCCGCAAGGTAGCCGCGACGTCTGCCATCCAAGAACTCGAGCCGGTCGAAATTGTGCCTGGGCGCAACGTCACTAGTGATAGCGACTTGGAAACCTTCATCCGCTCCACTGCTGGCACACTGTACCACCCGGCGGGATCTTGCAAGCTCGGCGCGCGTGAGTCTGGTGGCGTTGTCGACCACAGTCTACGGGTGTACGGCATTCAAGGCCTCCGGGTGGTGGACGCCAGTGTCATTCCCTTGCTTCCTGCTGCTCACTTGATGACGACCGTTTATGCTATTGCCGAGAAGGTATGATTTTCCCCACGCATATCTGTTGTTGGAATCTGCTGACAAGTCTTTATAGGCAGCTGATATGATCAAATTGGGAGTTGTTGGTAGCTAAAGCTGATGCTGCAGTTGACTTTTGTGAAGTCTTTCGTCAAATTACGTAGCGTCGGGCCTTGCTATGTCATTCTGAGATTGCAATCCATCAAGAACGGCTTTACAGCTAATAAATGGAAAGTCGATCGGTCTGTCACTACTTGTTGTTGCTCCTTTCTGGATGACATCGCCTTCTTTCCAACGGGCACATGTCTGCTGTAAGTTGATATGAGCTCCTCGACAAAGTACTACTCGCGTTCGTTTATTCGAAGAACGGCGACCAGGACTCATGGAAGGTAAATGATCACATCTCCTTCGAACCAAAGGATATAGTCACGTGAATTGACAGCCCTCGTGTTAGGGTTAGGGCAGTCGGTCGTTTAGGGTCCATGAGCAAATATGAGCAGAGCGCGTGGTGTCACTCAGGGCATGGTCGATCAGCACTTCAGCTGTGTATATAAGAACACTCAGCCGTCGTGTTTGCTTGCTGTCTCGAGTACTTGATCTTCTGTGCTTTGACTTTGGAAGTGACTTCGCAAAATCGCATCCATCAGTTCACCGTGGCTGTCCTCTTGTCGTCATCATCGTTCTTCATGGGTACACCCAGTCATCGACACATCCTCCAGAACACCTACGACTGGCCAACAGGCCAGCAAGAAAATCGCGACACCGCAGTTCAGCAAGGCCCCTCTCTCCGCGACGCGACTGATAGCCTGCAATCTAATCAATCTTCTTAAAGACAATAGCAATATGGGAAGCAAACGACTATTAGATGACCTACTACCGATGGCATATTCTCACGTGGAAGCAACTCGGTCGAAAACCCCTGAATCGTTCGGCGGAGAACGTTGAAGAAGTACGGATACAGAATCTGCATCGAACACGGACGTCGACCTGAAACCGCCAAGCCGTCAGGCGACACTCAGCTTGTTCAACAAACTGGCTCTTGGTCTCTTGGTCCAATATCATCGCGGTTCACAAACGACTTCGGGTAACAGCAGTCGAGCATCATCCATCCGATCATTGTCGAAACAGTTGCGGACCGATAGCTGGATCCCGTATACCTTCGGATAGCGCTGCTGCTGCTAAACACCCCTGCGCGGCATGGCACAATCGCCAATCTCGGCTCCGCCAAGTCGTCGGTAAACCAGTGAACGACTACTCAAACGCGCTGTCGTCGATCATCGAGTTTGAAGAATGACACGCGAGGCGCCACCTCCGTACAGTGCCTCTGGTGAGCCCGCTATTCATCTATATCTCTAACGACTATACAGAACATGTCGTGCATTTTCATCTTCAAGGCGCCTAGTCACCTCAACCGAGTGGGTTCGCGACCTCGTATCGTCGTAGCCAAGAACGACATACCACACTTCTTCTAGCAGCCACGAAAGAGAAGCGGTTGGTATAAAGTCGGCGACCCACGACCGGTCAGTATCGAAGTCAAACACATTCAATTCAGACTCTTCAGCGACATTCCCTCATTCCAACTCTCATTCATTCGTTTCCAGCACTCCTTCGTTGATCGAAGACTGCTCTTTTCAACTCTTCCCACCAACACACTTCCAACAACTCTTCATATCCCTTCAACATGAAGACCACTGCTTCCATCTTGGCTCTGGCCGTCGCTGTGCGCGGTCACTACACCTTCGACAAGCTCCAGGTCAACGGAGAAGTCGTTGGTCAAGGATGGCAGTACATCCGCGAGCACACTCGCGGGTACATGCCCACCAAGGGTCAGCAGATCCTCGAGGACGACTTCCGTTGCCAGCCTGGCGGTGCCAGCGGCGCCAACACCGACGTCTACACTGTCGGCACTGGTGACAAGGTTTCCTTCCTTGGTGCCTTCGGCATGAACTCGATCGAGCACCCTGGTATGTTGCGCTTCATCGATCCAAGTATCTTGAACAATCACTAACTTACAAACAGGTCCCGCCCAGGTCTACATGTCCAAGTCTGATGATGTCAAGGCTGACGACGGTTCCGGTGACTGGTTCAAGGTCCGCGACGCTCTCTTCTGCGAAAACCCTGGCAACGATGGTGCCCTGACCACCTCGTGGTGCACCTGGGGCGAGCCAGGCATCGAATTCGTTGTCCCGGACACGATTCCTGACGGAGAATATCTGGTCCGCGTCGAGCACATCCCTCTGCATGGCGCCCAGGGCACTTCCACCGGCGCTGAATACTACTACTCCTGCGGCCAGCTGAAGGTCGAAGGCTCCACCGTCGACTCCATGCCCGCCTTTGACACCATCAAGATCCCCGGCGGCGTCCAGCCCGATGACGACGGAGTCACCTTCAACATCTGGACTCAGGTCTCCGAATACCCCTTCACCGTCGGCCCGGCTCTCATCCCCGGTGGAACCACCTGGGGAACTGCTGATGGCTCCAGCGACGGTGTTGTTGTCCAGGGTGGTTCCGCTGCTCCTGCCGAGTCTTCCGGCACCAGCACCCAGAACTCTTCTTCTTCCGCCGCGGCTGACACCCAGGCCAACGAGGTCTCTACTTCCAAGGACTGCGACGTTCAGTACATTGAGCGCAGCGCTCGCCGCTCTTTCAAGGCTTAGATGGCTGATGAGATGTTGATGAGATGTTGAACATTACCGCCGTCGCAGAGAAGACTTGCTTGCCATGGTGAATATTACACTAGGTCCTACAAACATAAGCAATCAAATTTCGTGCCACCTTACATTCGTTTCAAGAAGTGAGAATGAGTGATACGTTCTTGTCATCTTCCGAAAGAGTTGATTGATCGTCTTCTCGAAAGTTGAAACATCCATGTCAGCATCACCACAGAAAGCGGCGGTTCGGGCGCTTCGGCATGAGCTCGCCTACTCGTTGGATTACGTGACTGTACCCTAATCACTAACAGCATCCGGCAGTCTCTAATTAATACCAGGGTGCGTTAGACGAAACTCGTGCCAAGCCACTTGGCCCCGGCGCCAGTGAGGCTGAGATGTCAAGTTAGCTTCTCGCTTCAACAACACATCCTCTCAAACGAACACCACGCATTGGATCGCTTCGAAGAGGCTGTGCGACTCCGCTGTGTACCCATAGCTCACCTTGTTATGGTGGTCTGCGCGTTGGCGGCTGGTGGGCTGAGGCGTGTCACAATGTCCATGCTATCACAGCTGTCTATCTAATCCTGTACCCTGCCACTCTGCTAATCCGGTGTGCACCCAGTCCTAGTGAATCCTTCGCGTGCGTAGGCACGAGCCCTCACACCGACTACTCTCTATCTTTCCAGGATGGTATAAGGCCCATCCATGCCTTTCTTCGCCGGCGAGGTAAGACCTGTACTCGCCAGTGTGACACGCACACCAAGGTTTTCTGGGTCTTTCACACTTTCACTCGACATCTCTCTTTCACGCCGATGCTACTCCCAACATTACGAGTGGCCGCTCTGGCTGCTCTCGTGACCGCAGAGTATACGCAGTTCCACTTCACCCCGAACGGCAGCTGCTCAGACATCTACTTCGACTGCTCCCCACCGCTGAACGCCTGCGCATACGACAGCGTGACCGATAGGCACTATTGCTGCTCAGGATCAAGCTACAACGTATGCCGTACTTCTCCGGATGAGTGCGGTGGGAGCGATGGTAATGCCTCAAGTTCACAGCGATCGTGCGAATCGGGATCTGCTTCTTGGTGCTGTCGATCTGATAGCTTCGAAAGGTGCACTGTGAGAACAGGTAAGACCATCAACATTTCTCACTGTGGAAAAGGCACCGGCTAATCCACTTCTACAGGCCAGATCAATGTGTGCCAGGCGCTACAAGACAATCCGCTGGCGAAGGTCCCTGATAATCTGATGAACGAGACCTTTTCTTCACTCTCCTCTGCGGAACCCTCTGCGACGGCTCTTACGTTTGACTTCAGCTCGCTCTCACGAAGGGCCGAAGCGACATCTTCTTCATCTACATCGTCAGAGTCTGCGACCACATCTTCCTCGGTATCCGCCTCAGCGACGCCAGAGCCCGAAACAAGCTCTATACCGTCGCCGAGCGACAAATTGAAGTCAGACGCCGTATCGGGCGGAGTGATCGCAGGAGCCGTAGTAGGGGGCATCGCCGGCCTCGCCATCTTAGCCGGCTTGTTATGGTTCTGGAGGCGCAAACACAACCGTCAGAAGCGCGGCGTTCCCTTCTTATCTCCCACGGATGGACACGATCAAGAGAAGACGGATGGAAGGCCAGAACTCAGCTCGGTCGCCCCGGGTCCGGATCAAGACAGGAAGCAGGCGGAATACCACACTCCTCAAGAGCTCGGCGTAGAGTACAACAGCCCTCAGGAACTCAATGCGGAGAACAGCGGTCGTCTGGAGCTGAGTGGCGACCAGACTCTAAGAAGAGAGTTGCCTGCTTGAGTGAAGAGCCAGGGAGCTGTGACTGTTCCATATCGATAATGCAATTTCCCGATACGTAATATTGAGAACGACCCGTGAACGATACAACACCGCTCAAACGACATCTTACTCGTAGCGAATCCACCAAAAGCCTCTCGTTGCTTCGGAAGAAAGCTGTCCAAATTCGATTGCTTACGGGAAAGCTCTAGCGGTAATCTCGTGTATGTCATCACACACAACGTCTAGTTTGACGTCAGCATCAATAGATTGCATGATACAGTCTGCGGCTTGGACGGCATGGGGGAATTCGATCACTTAGCACCCATGGTGATCGACGGAACCACCACTAAGCCATCTGTCAGTGACGTGAGATTGATGGGTGATCATTTTTGTGGCGTGACTATGGAAATCATACTCCCAATCAACAATACGCTTTGGGCGGACCATTTTACAACAAACACCGATCTCAGATCATCGGATTTGCAGTATCAACCTTTGGGGCTGGAAGCACTCCCATCTTAGCCATATCCTGGTACATCTCGAAGACACTCTCCATGGAGTCGACAAACCCGTTGAAGCCGAACCGGCGGAGCTTCGCAGACGACGGTTGACCAATCTTGTAGTACGCAAAGTCGCCCATGAAGACATCCATGCCCGATTGGAAAATGTTGATCTTCATCTCTCCATTCGACTCCTCCATGATCTGCTTCCAGGCAGCTTCGTTGCTGGGATCCTGGGACCAGTCGGCAAGAGTCCGGCTGTGCTTGATGGCCGGTGGAGGACCGTAGCCCAATGGACACTCTTTCCCGCCTTTGAGTTGCGTGAGCTGGAACTTGTCGTCGTCCAGCTCGGGGCCCACGATGCCTTTCTCGACCTTGTACCATCGCGCCAGTTCCTCGAAGAAACGGTCCCACGACAAGGGACTTCCGTCATGCGCGTTGAACGCTTGGTTCCTGCACTTGTCTTCGAGGACAGCCCACTCGCTCAGGAAGCCTGTCAGTCTCGCAGACGAATGCAGGCACTCGTACTGCCACTCCTCAATGTCGCCGCCGAAGAACACGGGCTCGCCTTTCTTCGCCGACACAGAAGCGAGGACGGCGAAAGGAAGGAAAGTGTTCATGCCTGCGTTGGGAACAGCTCCAATCACGCCAAAGGGCCTGATGACGTTCCATCCACACTCCAAATGCTCGTCACAGTACTTCTGCAGAAGCTCTTCTTGGGGGTAGTAGAAGTTTTGCGAAAGGTGTTTTGGCTGAGGGTCCGATTCGATATACGGTGTCCGGGCACGTCCGATCTGTCCGCCGTAGTTCTTGCCGCCAGTTTGCAGCAGGATGCGCTTGGGAGTGATGTTGGCTTCCGGGAGGGCTTCGAGGAAATTCCTGAACAAAGGCACATTCGTCTTGACCATCTGCTCCTCTGCCCGGGGGTCCATGGCCGACACGTCCTTGGGGTGGATGTATCCGTAGAAGAAAACATAGTCGGCTGTCACGTTTCCTTTCTGCAGCGAGGAAGCAATGTCCTCGGCGGAACCAGTCAGATCCACCGACACATGTTTGATGCGGTTTTGTTGCTCTTGAGTCAGTAGTGACAGCATCTCCTTGGATAGCGGGCTTCGGGATACGGCATAGATGTTTGACCATCGGTCTGGCGTATCGAGCAGGGATCGGATGGTGTTGAAGCCTGAGATTCCTGTAGCACCGACGACCAAGGCATTGAGTCCGCGCAGATTGGTGTCGAAGGTAGGCAGGTTGCGGTAGATGCCCGAACTGCGGAGAGGCTGGTACTGGGAGCCCATGGTGATGAATGCTTGTCTTGGAGTTGTGAGGAAGGTGCTTTCTGGTGTTCTACTTTCTGTGGTAACTTGGGAGACATTACTGCCTTATATGTCTCTGGCTAATCGACACAGTCGATACGTCACCGTCTTGGTGATACCAGGGCTCATTGAAGTCGCGTCGCGTAGGACGGAACAGGCAGACGATACCAAGCCCCCATTGAGTTCCACAACGTACAGTATCTGAGTCTGGGCTCTGTCGGGATGAGTAAAACCGATAATACCGAATGAGTTGAGGTTTAGTCTCGCGGACACAAGCCGCGGTGACGCTCTTTGACTCTGCAAGTTGTGTTGCGTACGGCGGCACAGGCAGTTAGGTCCATGTGGCGCTCCACAATGGTCAAGCGTGCACTCTATCGGAGTCAATGTGAACGATCCGTGCCGGCAAGATCGGGGCGAGCCCTAATACCAAGCATTCCACCCGTCAAACTCCCGAGGGTTCACCCATCTTTTGACGCGCTTGGACACTTGTTGGAATTCCTTATTCGCTCTGAATCCCCCAAGATGTTGGTTTTTGGTTACTGTAACTTAGGCAGTTCGACAACCTGCCGACTCTCTGCCTACCGCTTCAGACATGACTCTAGGGTTAGGGTTGGGTCAAACACATCCTGAGGACACAACACACACCTGGTTATCGGGACCGAATCGGGAATATCTTTTTCAACGACTATGAACAACAGCCTCCTTCCCAACATCTACAATCCCTTACAATCTGATCACGACTCTTTGCGTGCCTTCAGTCTGGCCTTGACCTCTTCTCGAGCCTCACACTTCTCGCCACTCTTACTCCCACCTCTACACACCGGACAAGTCCTCCCGTGAGCAATGAGCAAGAAGTGCAGATCGAACTTCAGCTTCTTGGGCACCATTGCATCGAGATGAGCCTGCGCCGTTTCGCGCGTGGCCTTTTTCGGAATCCAACCCCAAAGTCCCGCTATGCGAAACACATGCGTGTCGACGGTGAAAGGGTTCCGCTTCAAGCACCAACCCATAACGACAAAAGCACACTTCGGTCCGATGCCTTTGTAAGTCAACAGCTCCTTCATGGCCTCTTCGTCAGTGGCGTCGAAGAGGTGGTCGAGATCCCACTTCCCGTGGCGCTCGTCGACTTGCGTCAGCGTCGACATCATGAGATTCGATTTCCTCACATGGAGGCCGCCGCATTTGATCGTGTCCTCGAGCTTCTGCCTGCCTTCTGCATAGATTTTGTCGTAGGCGAAGACTGAGCCGTAGACTTCTTTCATGCTGTTCATAGCGCGCTTTGCGTTGCTCCAACTCGTGGCCGCGCTGAGCAAAGCTACCATCATGGCGTCGAGTACGTGAGGGATGGTGTCTGGAGTATTGGGATCGCTGAACTCCTCATCCACTGCAGCTTGATGTAGACGATGTAGCACGTGATGGGATTCTTCGCAATCCGCGGGTGTTGGATGAGGGAAAGTGGGAAATGGAGAGGAGGCGGCGGTCGGTGCCCACGACTGCCACTTCTTCTCTGCGAGCTTGTCGTCCGGTTCGGTTTTGGCGTGTTGGCTACCATTCTGATGTTCCTGCTCAAGCTTCTTCGGAGTTGGGCTTCGTCCATGGTATAGCTCATCGTTCGAGCTGTCGTTTTCTGGCCGCGCCCGCTTTTTCGATCTTGCGTTTGATGGACTGGCGTGTTTTGAAGTCTTGGAGACTTTGGCAGGACCTAGAATCCCTGTTGACGCACTGGCGGAGAGCCTGGATGACCGTCGCATGTTCGTTGTGATGGCAGGTCTGTACGTTTTGGCAAAAGAACTCTTCCAACGGAACAAATGCAAGTGCATTAAGATATGAGGGCATACATCACCATGTTGTCGGTAGCGCTTTTAGGTCTCGTATCTCCATTGAGTTTCAGGCGCATCGAGTTTTAGGCGCCACGCCATCATCAACCAATCTGCCATAGCGATATGCTTCAGCGCTACCCTGGATTGCGATGTGTGATAGCGCAGATCTAGATCCTGATCACTGATCTTGCTTACATCATCGTGCAGAACAAACTGACCGATTATTATGCCAAGGATGAAGAACGCTTAGGGCTCGCGGATGCCGGATACGCACGTGTTCCGGAAGTTCGAATCGCCTCTCAAATCAAATCATCACTGGGCATACGTACGAAATCCTTCTGTACCAGGTATCAGCACGACGAGCGAGCTATCCTCCTTCTCCTAAGTTAATGAAATCTGTTCGTAAACTTTGACGTTCCCCTAACAATTACTTTTTTCGATACAGCCCGAAATGGTGTTGAACACCTCTCCAAACGCCCGGAGTACAACGTCAATGTGTTCATCTCCATGACACACGTTCAGCGCGATGAAGCCTCTCTGTCCGACGTAGACCTTCCTCTCCAGCAAACCCAAAAACATGCAGCGACGAATCTTGTCCGCATGCGGACCCGAGAAGTGCAGACCGACCATACTCCCCATCCCAGTGAAAGTGATGTCGTGCAATTGCTCTCTTCCAGCAAGCGCCCGCAACGAATCACGAAGGCGGTCGCCCAAAGAGTTGGCCTTCGCAATAGCGTTCTCAGTCAACAGCTCAGCAGCAGCCAGCCCCACGCGCATGGAGAAGACGTTGTTGTTAAACGTTCCAGAATGCGAGATGGCTTCCGTGGCATTGGGGTCGAACCGCTCCATGAACTCAGCCTTGCCCCCGAAAGCGCCAAACGAGAACCCACCGCCCAGGTATTTGCCTACGGTCGTCATGTCTGGGTAGACTCCGAAGTGGGCTTGAAGGCCGCCGAACGCCAGTCTCGAAGTCATGACCTCGTCGAAGATCAGGACAGCTCCTACGCGCGTTGCAGCCTCACGCAAAGATTGCAGGAACTCTTTTGTGGCTGGCAGAAGCCCACCCGCGCCTTGCATGGGCTCCACGACTATTGCTGCAAGCTCCTCGTTCACCAGCGAGTCCGTGGCGAGCACGTCGTTGAATTTACCGAAAACGAAATCGTGTGGTAAGTTCGACGGACTTTGCCGGGAGTGAAAGCTCAAGGTACCCCCATGATATCCGTTATCGAACACCATGATCTGCCAAACGTCAGCCTCTTGCTATACGACAGCCGAAGATGCGTTCCGGGACAAACATACCTTTCTGCGGCCGGTGTACGCCATAGCTGCTACAATGCACATCGTGTTCGCTTCCGTGCCGGAATTGCAAAAGCGAACCTTTTCCAGACTCTTGAAGCGGAGACAGAGGTGCTTGGCCAGTTCTGCTTCGTAGACTGTAGGGCCGCCGAGATTGAAGCCATCCTCCAGCGTTGCTTGGATGGCTTCTTGTAGTGTTGGATGCGAATGGCCAAACATGGCTGCCGAGTACTCCGAAACACAATCGATGTACTGGTCTCCGTCGGCAGACGTCAACATGACCCCAGCACCTGTTCGAAAACTGATTGGAAAAGGTACTCCGTGCAACACGGACCTTGTGTTGCCGCCGGGCATGACCTTTGAAGCTTCAACATGGATCCGTTTCGACTCCGGGTTGTGTTCGATGAATCGACGCTCCAGACACGCTAATCTATCGTCGAGATGGATCTGCCCAGTGTTGAAGTTGCCATCAATCGGTTTTCCATCATCAGCTTCACGCTGACTCATGTCGAAGTTTGCGGGTGACATCTTGCTGTAGTCCGGTAAGTTTGGGCTCTCTCTGATAGTCTTGTAGCTGCAAGATCAATATCGTTCCTCTAAGATAGTGAAGATGTACACTGCGGATCGGCTAAGTATCGAGTACGGTGATCCGTTATCGGCAGTTTGGTCTGAACTCGGCATCAAATACCGAATGCCGACGGCGCCACCTACACTGCGGCGTTGACGCTAAGGGTTGCGTGCGAACCTGACTACATGTAAAGTACCTAGTGTGATGAATAGCCTTACGCCTGCGCATTAGTCCGACAATACGGTGGTTTCTCGTGCAGATTCCCCAAGGCCTCCAAAATCTACATCGTTCGGTATACCAAGTCCGAACACAACAGACAATAACATCGATCGTGGGTTAAAGAAGTTATGGAATTCGGAAAGAGGATAAAAGAGACAGAAATTACCTACTGCCATTATTCATGGACTAAGCTGTTGTGTTTCTGCGAACAGATCAATGAGGGTTCGATATGGACACACGGATCAGCTTGACCTTGAATTGATTACTAACAACATGTCTCACAAGACCCTTCGCAAACAGACTTATACCTCAGTCCGTATCCAAACTTGAACAGAGGATCCTTCGTGTCGAACGGCAGATCCTCAGCGTTCTCTTCCACGGCCTCGGTGCTGCTTGGCAAGTCGAATGGCAACATGCCCATGGGCTCCGAACCATCGGTTCCGAATACAACATCTAGGAAGACGTCCGTGCTACTTCCATATGTTGCGAAAAGAGCAGCTGCTCCTTCTGCGACCTCTGGGATAACTGCAGGTCTGTTCAAATCCATGTCGACGATGGTCCTGGCCGAGCTGTAGACCATTGCCTGTCGCGCTTTCTCTGTCTTGTTGTACTCCAAGCTACCAGATTCGAGGTCAGTGCCCTCCTCGATCGGGTCGGACGGAGCACTTGGCGCCTTGAGTCGCATCAGAGCATAGTCAGCGTTCTTGGGGTCTGCCACCACAGTGTATCCGCGAGATTCAACGAAAGTCCCGTTAAAACCCTCGACATAGAAAGTGGTGTTCGACGGGAGATTTTGAAGAGGCAGCAGGTCGTCGCTGTTCTTGAGCAGCGTGTGCGATTTCTTTTGCGCCTCAACACCTAGTCGTCGGAAGTAGGCATTGCCGACAACACCTGCGGCCTGCTCAGGAATCACGAAAGGGTTATCGAACAACCCAAGTGTGAACTTCTCACGCAGAAGCTTGCGAACTGACACATCGATGCGCGATTCCGGGATGACGCCACTTTGAACAAGCTCAACCACGAGCTCCGGGCGAGCCTCGCCGCCGAATTGATCACAACCGGCGTCGATGACTTTCGCGATCCTCTCAGTTTCGCTCAACTGTGTGACGCCCCATGCCTTGGCATCCCATTTCTTTCCGGCCACGACTGTGTCGGTGATCAATCCCCAATCGGTCAGCACCACACCCTCGTAACCCAGGGTATCCTTGAGTAGGCCCGTAACGACGCCCTTGTTGAACGAAAAGCCAACAGATTCGTACTCCTCTAGACCTACTGGGCGGCTGTAGTACGGCATCATTTGCCTGGCTCCGGCCTCGATAGCTGCCTTGAACGGAATCAAGTGGTAATCGAGATTCTTGTTGGGGTAGGTCGTGTTCATTCCGATGGCATAGTGTGCATCTCTACCGTCTTGCGCGGGACCCGCACCGGGGAAATGCTTGGTGACCGTCGAAACAGAGGTTCTTCCGAACTCTTTGCCTTGGAAGCCCGTGATGTATGCAGCGAGAAGTTCGGCTGTGAGGTTGGCATCTTCACCAAATCCGTTCCTATTGCGAGGCCAGCGCGGCTCTGTGGCCAGATCTACTTGAGGGTGCAGTCCAGCTCGAATGCCCACTGCCAAATACTCCTCTCGAGCAATTTCTGCGAACCTCTGCACTAGCTCGGCATCTCTGATCGCCGCGAGACCCAGAGTTTCGGGCCATTGAGAGAATCCTCCGGCAGAGATGCCAGTGCGCACATCCTCGGTGAAGGCATGGCGCGGGTCCGTAGAGATTGTGACCGGAATGCCCAGGCGTGTGTCCAATGCGCGTGACTGGATCCTGTTCAGAAACTCGGCAGTCTCGACCGGATCGTCTATTCCGCTGGCGAGGTTGAAGTGGGTGAGGAGCTGTGTTCCAACAATAAAATCGGTACTGTTGAGCTCGGCAGATGCTTCTGCAAGCGTACCATTGGGACCAGCGAAAAGGATGAAGTGGAACAGTTGCCCGGCTTTCTCCTCGACATTCATGCGACTGAGCAGATCATCAACTCGATCTTCCACGCAGAGTGTAGGGTCGCGGAAGGGTAGGTGTGCAGTAGCATTGTGATGGGTCGCTGTCGTCGAGTTCACGCTTGATGCAGAGGTAAGCAGCGCGAACAACGCAGTAGTCAGTGCGGTCCGCTTCAGCGCAGGGAGAAGCATTTTCGGAGAGCCAAAGAGTGCAATGTGTGTAGTCAAGAGTGGCGGTGGAGCGATATTACTGCTTTTTATATCTCAATATTTTGTGGCCCAACGACCAACCCGCAGGTATACACCCCCCCAGTGGAGTGCTCGGCAGGGAATGCCATGGAGATTTGGGTGGATCGGATCCACGAGGACGCCACAAGCAGATTTCATGGGCTACCCTAGAGTGCCATGTGAGCGGTTTGCCGTATTCATACTCACGCCGGTCTTCAAGAAGTGTCCTGTCTCTGAGGCCGGTTCGGTTCGGTTCGGTTCAGTCGCCAAGGCCGATCAAGACCCATTCGCCGACGCCTCGAAGTCGATGGCCATTCGCTGAACACTCCAGATGTCCATCTTGGCGTACGATTCATGTTCGGAAATCGCCGGTGCTTGTCTGATCTGATCAGATCAGAGTGGCACATTGTGCATGGAAGAGAAGAGGAAGCCTGGTCGTTGGAGTTGTTGTGGAGAGGAAAGGCTCGAGAGAGGAGAGATGAGAGATGAGAGCTGACTCGGTTCGAGGTCATTTGTCTCTTGGCGGTCCCGAACTTCCTCCCGGTCCTCCAACATCCATCAGGCCTTCCTCTGCTGCGCGCTTACATTCTCACGACTCCAATAAACACCATCTGCTCCCTGGTACCGACTACTGTCGTTCTCGTGTCCTCGGGTTAGGAACCACCTCCTACCTTTTTACAGGCTATCAGTGTTTCCTGCAAGCTGCCAATTTTCGACGGTCACACAACTATCGACGTGAAACTCTCTGCTAACTCCCTGGCTTACCTCAGCTCGTACAGTATGTCCAAGAAAAGTAAACATACATAGAGTCTACCGACAAAGTTACAAGCATCCGCAGCATCGAAAGGAGAAATTGCCGCTGCTGAGCGGACTTCTCTCATCCCTCTCGTTTCAAGGCCCAGCGACTAGGTACTCACGTTCGTCGACTGGACCAATCCACTCAAAACCCTCTTCACCGCGCTGTTAAGGCCCGCTGCAGGATCTATTGTCACTCTATGGTGCGTTGTTGGAATCTTGGCAGCTCCTGATACTGCTTGCCAGACTTTTATGTTCGGCGTTTGGTCCGTTGATGCACAAGGACGACGTGTCCATGACCACTAGGTCTGGTACACAGTCGGCTACATTCAGGATCGAGTTGTCATTACTCAGATCCGTGGCGTTACACGAAGCGAAAAGACCTTTACAGCGATCCAGAGCTGTGTTTGGGCACACGCTGACATGATCGCCGTCTCTGATGCTGAGTGCTCATCGCTTGGCCTAATCCTTGGCTATGGCTATGGCTATGGCTATGGCTACGGCGACGCCCATGTTTATTGCTGCGTGAAACTCTCCAGATCCTCTGTGGCATGAACATGTTGGAGGCCTTTCTCTTCTGCTGTACCAACACATATCAGCCGCCAAGATTGACGCCACCAGAATGAGGTGAAGCATACGATATCGAAGCCTCAAAGCTAGCGTTGCAGTGATGAATGCTGGGTACTCTCTACTCTCCAGTGTTCAAGGCGAGGAAACCGTTAAGTATAAGTATCTTCATCTCCATGCTCTCTCAGACTTTTGTTATTATCAACCACAGCATCAAAGTGCCATCTTAAACATTGACGACAAATCAGAGCCTTCATCCACCTCCCCTACCGACAGAACATACAAAGCACTCGCACCTACCACTACAACCACCACCATGCAGTACTCAGTCGTCTTCCTGTCCGCCATGGCTGCCACTGGCAGTCTCGCAGCCCCGCAATCCGTCCAATTTGACGACTCCATCAATGTCATGCTCCAAAACCAAGCTATCGAGCTTGGGTCCGGCACCAGCTTTGTTGAGGGCGCTCGCGATGTCAAATCGCCCGTTGGCTCTTCTGGCCCCTTCGAAACGGTCGAGCTCAGTCTTGGTCCGGATGTAAGCCAGCAAACGCTCCGCTGCCAGATTTTGGATGGTGACGACGAGCCCATCGTTGTTGTCCGTGGTGAGAACGTCGAGACGACATTCGCAGACGGCGACGGTGGTCCCTGGACTCTCCGAGACGGAGCTCAAGTTGTCGAGAGCATCATCTGCGACCCGGAGTTCGTAAAAAGCGACGCCGAAGAAGAAGAAGAATTGGACCTCGAAATCCGCGTCACTCTCAGCGACGGCAACTTGGCAACACAGACAGCCTTCGCGGAGGGCGGTTTGGTATTGGAGGAGCAGGACCCAGTCGGGTCTCCCGGTCCCTACGACAGAGTTACTTTGCGCATTGGAGCCGACGTTCAGCAGGACATCCGATGCCAGATTGTCGATGACATGGGCCATGCCATCGAACTCTCACGTGGCGAAAACCAAGCCTTCACTTTCGCGGACGGTGGAAAGGGTGAGTGGATCTTCTTGGAGCCGGCCAGCAGCTTGGTCGACAAGATCATTTGCGACCCTGCTTTTTGAGCTCAATGGTGCGGCTTCTTGAGCTTTGGTACGATGTAGAAGGTACCTTGGTGTCGGATGAAGCAAGTTGATGGGGGAGATGTGACATGCTCCTGAAGTTGGTTCCAAAACAGTCGCTACAGTTATTCCGCGGTTTGACAGATTGTTGATTCTTTGCTTTTCTCGTCAGCACGTACATACTACAGTCGTTACTTTATTCTACCAATTAATTGTCAAGATGGTGATGCAATTGAACGCATGTCTCGCAGCTCCCGCTCATTGAACCTTCAGCACGTGCTTCTTCACATGCACGACCACGGACGACAGCCCCGCAATCGAGTGGGTCTTCGACAGGGCTGCAGGATGAGGGAACGGTTGGAATCGCCAACTCCACGTTCTGCTTACTTACCTTTGCTCCCACTCCACGTGCAGCTGCTTATCTCTACACTTCACTCCACTCTCACTCTCGGCGACGAACTCAAAACATATCACAACGGAACAATACGTCGACGCATTCTCACTATACCCACCCGACTGGCCCAATCGCTCACTCGCTCGCTCACATGGCCCAGCCTCAGGCGCAGGTCCAGCCTTGCCGCTACAAGACCGGCAAGACCCTGGGCGCGGGTTCATACTCGGTGGTGAAAGAGTGCGTGCACATCGATACTGGTCGCTACTATGCCGCAAAGGTCATCAACAAGCGCCTCATGGCTGGCCGTGAGCACATGGTGCGCAACGAGATCGCCGTGCTGAAGCGTGTGTCCATGGGCCACCAAAACATCCTGACCCTTGTGGACTACTTTGAGACGATGAACAACCGTAAGATCGCATACTGTCTTACAGTCTCAAGCTTCATACTCACTCACGCCTAGTCTACCTCGTCACCGACCTCGCTCTCGGCGGCGAGCTCTTCGACCGCATCTGCCGCAAGGGCTCCTACTTTGAATCCGACGCAGCGGACCTGATCCGCGCAACCCTCTCGGCCGTCGCATACCTCCACGACCACGGCATAGTACACCGCGACCTGAAGCCCGAGAACCTTCTCTTCCGTACACCCGAAGACAACGCCGACCTGCTGATTGCCGACTTCGGCCTCAGCCGCATCATGGACGAAGAGCAATTCCACGTCCTGACCACAACCTGCGGCACACCAGGCTACATGGCGCCGGAAATCTTCAAGAAAAGTGGACACGGCAAGCCAGTCGACGTCTGGGCGATCGGCGTGATAACCTACTTCTTGCTATGCGGTTACACACCTTTCGATCGCGACAGCAACTTGGAAGAGATGCAGGCCATCTTGGTTGCAGACTACAGCTTCACGCCGATCGAGTACTGGCGCGGTGTCAGTGTTCAGGCCCGCCAGTTCATCAAGCGCTGCCTGACCATCGACCCGACCCAGCGCATGACCTCCCACGAAGCGCTCTCACACCCTTGGATAGCCGGTCCAGAGTCCGATCGCGGCGACGAGGACTTGCTGCCCACGGTCAAGAAGAACTTCAACGCCCGGCGAACTCTGCACAAAGCTATTGACACCGTGCGAGCTATCAACCAGCTGCGCTCCGGTGGCTTGGGAATGATGGACGGCGCCAGCTCGACGAACCCGAAGCGGGTGCAAGACTCGGACGGCGACATGAAGATGCAAGACGTCTCGAGTGGTGGAGATGGCAAGGGACAGAGCGAAGCGCAGATCGCGGAGCAGCAGAGACGAGTAGACGAGACGAGCCGTGGGTTGTGGGACAACCGGGCACAGCAGGCTGGCCAGGCGGCTTGACGTGGACGAGGCGACCTTTCATGACGGAGACGAATGATAGCGAGTTTGGCATAATTTTCCTTTGAGAGTTTCTTTGGACATGCGCGTATATAACAGACAAGATAGTATCAGACCCCAGCAAAAGTCATGTTCCGAGTCCGCTGATGTTTTGCTGCATTTCACAGGATCAAGCAATAGCCGAGCAACTTCACTTTGATGCGAATCCCAAGACACTCCTCGGATGTTTTCACTCATGCGCAACTGAAGCTGCAGGTCTCGATTATTGTAGATCTACTAACTTAGTGCCTCTCCAGATAAGCGCTCATATCGCTGGGAATGCTCAATTGGACACTTCCTGAAACCACATTAATCGACAGCTTCACGACGACTCGTACGTCTTGCACTGCCTTGTCGACAGCCTTTGTAACATTATATTCAAGCTGTTCAGCAGCCCAGAGCTCGAGAGACGGGTGGCGGTGAGACTATAGAGAGTACCCAATGACAGCAGCTAGCAGCTCCAACTTCTTCGTGTAGTGTATGCAAGTTGCTGAGCACAACACCAAGAGCCATCCCAGTGCAGCCGGAGCGAGCTGGCGCCCACGACTCACTGCCAGCACCATGACGACTCGTGGAGGAAGAGTTGTATGACAGGTTCTGGTCGTATTTCCTGCGTCTGTCTTCCGACCTTCAACAAGGCTCGTCAGTCCAACAAATTCCTCTTCCCCTCACATCAACACTTCGTCCCAAGATGTAGAATCTCTGACTGTTCGCTCAGAAAGACAATAAGATGATGGCTGGCGCTGAAGGCGAGATCACTGCAGACAAGGCCAAAATCCAGATTTGGGAGAGCAGCGTCGGGTCCAAGGGTGCGTGGTGGTACCTCGAGGCTGTCGACGGCGGTCTCCAGTCTACAGTACATCCCTGGGCAAGGCTCCTGCGGCATGATTGGAGACGCTTTGAGCTTGTGGCGACGACGAGAACAGGGCGTCTGCAATCCAAAGGTGAGGTCAGGGTTGCAGCCTAATCATTGAAGCCCAACGTTACCGCAGTGGCGTTGCTGTCGCTTGCCTCTCAATCGGGAATTCGTAACTGGGGGAATTGGAAACGCCTTCGCTGCAACTCGTGCAAAATTCTTCTCTTCGTTCTGTTCCGCATTGTGACTGTCGGGCGCATATCCAGGAAGCTGGTCGACTATCGCTTTACAGCCGCCTAATCTTCTTCCTCGGCATTCTCAGTCAGGTCCAGTTCCTTCATCACAGTCTCCACCTCCCGAGGATCACTGATGCCCCAGACACCGCCGCCCTTGGTATCGCCTCCCTTCATGCCCACTTCCTTTCCGACCAGATTCCTGCCGACCTTGCCCGGACCAATGCCGATCCACCGTCTCACTTTCTCCTCCTTGTGCAAGTAGACAATACTGTCATGCCACAAGACAGTCTCAACAGCCTGTCTCGCAAGCAAGTCCTTAAGCTGCTCTTTGCTCTCAAAAGGTCTAGCCGTAACATTGCTGATCGCCGAGATGCGACCCGGCCACATGACAACACTCTCACCTTTCGCCGTCGGTGAGTCCTGCGACAGCATCTTCTTCATGACATCCGCCGCAGGTCCCATCAATGGCGAGTGGAACGGACTGTCGCTCTTCAGCCTGACCGCGCGTGGGTCATGGCCGGCAAACTGCCTCAAATGCGTCAACAGCTCATTGATCCGCCTCACACTACCCGAAAGCACAATCTGATTTTTGGCATTCACATTCGCAATCATGACCTGGTCCACAGGCGGCGCATCAAACGCAACACCAGAGTCCGACTTGGCGCCTTCCGACGCATGGCCGAGGAAATCGTGGATCGCAGCGACCATAGAAGTCATGTGCTCGGCCTCTCCAACAAGAGCCACCATCCCGACCTCCTCGCCCACATCTTTCGAGCACTTCTCAAACACCTCCCCACGCCTGCGAACCATCTTCAACGCATCAGCCTCGCGCAGATAACCGCCCGCAACCAGAGCAGCGAACTCCCCCAACGAATGGCCCAGAACGACGTCAATCCGCTCGTCAGTCTTGAACCCGAACTCGCGCTCCAACACCCGCAGGATCATGATGCTCGTCGCCATGATCGCGGGCTGGGCGTTTTGCGTCGCGGTCAGCAGCGAGTTGGGCCCGTCGGCGATGACTTTCGAGAGCTTGTAGTTGAGGATCGAGTCGATTTCGTCAAGGATGGGTTTTACGGTTCGCGGGAAGGCCGCGAGCCAGTCTTGGGTCATGCCTACGCGCTGGACGCCTTGGCCGGGGAAGAAGAGGGCGGTGCGAGGGCGCTTGGGTTTGGAGGCGGTGGCATTGTGGCGGGTGTGAGGGGTTGATGAGGTTGTGTTGGCGTATATTGTTGGGCGCAGGGCGGTTGGGAGGTTGAGGAGGGATGAGGGTTGTGGTGTTGAGGTGAGGCGGAGGGTTGATCGGGACATTGCTCTTGTTGGCATGGTTTTGGCAGTAGGTATGTGATGTTCCAGAAGGTATCCAGCTAGTGGGTGGGAGTGTAGCGAGCTCCTATTACCATTAACGAGTGAGTGGTGTATGTGAATGAGCTATCAATCTTCCAAATGTAGGTACTGTAGTCCAAAGCGATGACATGCCCAGAGCTCCACCTCCCCCAGCCGAGGCTCCGCGTGCCCCGGACTCTTGTCGTCGTCGTCCTTAACAACACGAATGCCATTACGGATGGCCGGACAAGACTGACACACTGGTGTGTAACAAAGATCTGCTATTCTTTGACGTACTTGGACATCAGCTACTCGACTGACAGCGATTCTTGCGATTTACCGCTACGAATCCACACATCAGTCACTGCTAATTGCTCGCGTCGCAGCCTACACCCGGAGCTCGACACGCTGACCTGTACAGTGCCTTGCCAGGACTGGCCACCTGTTCCTCCACGTCCATTTGACCATACTCGTCATCTCCACCCTGGACAGCGTTTGATAAGAACATAACCTTTCGCTCTTCACACTGGTTCCAGGCTCACTACGGCGACGTCACTCACCAGTCGAAGCCGGAGAAACACACCGACGTACATACCTCTCAGGACAAACACCCATCATCTCCATTTCCGTAACAAACACGCCCAGCCACCGAGAGAGCATCCCCCAAGTCCGACAACGCAACTTTACCAACATTTCCCCACTGCTCCCCGCCGACTAAACCCACCAGCCCACCCAATCCACCTCACCTCCCATCATATCGAGATCAACTGCAATGCAGCAAGCCATCGCACGCCACAACCAAAACATTCTTGTTCCCCATTCCCTCCGTATCCTCCATCGAATCAACCAAGATTCAATCCCGGTGAGATGGCCGAGCGGTCTAAGGCGCCAGCTTAAGGTGATACCATTCGTGGTTCATCCATACAATCGCTGGTCCGAAAGGGCGTGGGTTCAAATCCCACTCTCATCAACATATCTTTTGCCTTTTTTTTTTGAAGGAGGTTAGTTAGTTAGTACCCGCAATGCTTTTGTTTTTGACAACGGTCTGCGGAAGGTTAAAGCAAGAATAATCATGATGTGAGGTTTATATGTTCTTAGGTTCTCGCGGTAGATTTGGGGCGATGGTAACCACGCGTCTCCGAGCATTATTGGGGATGGAATGGGACTCGTGACGACGTTGGTGAATAGTCGAGAAGTAAGAACGGTATTTGAAACGAAAGCATATACTTGCAAAGGTAAAAAAGTGTGCATACAGAAGAGAAAAAATCCCCAGACCTCTGCCAAAAACAAAAAAAGCACACACACACACATTCCCAAAACAAAAAAACGCTGCCCCTCCGCAATGCCCCATGCTCGCTGAAACGCTTCAAAAACAAAGGTTTTTTCCTCTCTCATATGTAAATATAGATCATGTCCATCGTTTGTGAGTGGAAGATCACCCACAGCAGCTGCCAGCCTAATAAGCCGAACACCCGCCCGCCTCAGCCCTCGCAAAGGCTTCGCGGAAGAAGGACTGCATGGCCGTGTAGTGGAACAGAATCCCACCAAGCACGGCCATGTGCCAGATGTTGTGGCTGCCGCCGACGTAGTCGAACGCGCCAGGGAGCCAGCGCTCGGGGATCTTGGCGGCGTAGAGGATGGCGCCGCAGAAGTATACCATGATCGACTTTGTGATGGGGGCGTAGAAGTACGCCGTCGCTGGCCAGCCGCGCTCGAAAGTGAGCTGCAGGACGGGGACGAAACCCGTTGTGGCGAGGAAGACGTAGAAGGCTACGCGCATCCAAGCCATGTCGGAACGGTTGAAGGTCGGGTGCCATGGCAGGATTGAACCGGAGACACCGAGGACGAACGTCAGGGACAGATAGACCCAGCGGCTGGTGGGCTCGCAGTAGAAAGCAGTGTATTCGGTTGTCATGATTGAGGCGGCTACAAGGAGTGAGATTCCGGTGTAGTCGACGCAGGCGAAACGTTCCAGCAGTGTTTGATTCGAGATGGCATTCATGGTGTGCCATAGGCAACTGCAGACCAGACACTTGCAAGCAGCGAAGAAGAAGCATCCAGCGATAAAGATGTCGAACTTGGTGGCGTTGGTGAATGCAGGCGAAATCGGGTAGAAGTAAAATGCAATGGATAGGACGATGAGAAGGCCAATAGCGTGGGACCAGATGTTGACAGTCTCGTTGGAGAAGGTCGTGAAGCAAGACTTGACGCATTCAAGCTTGTTCTCCGAGAAACGGTAGCCACGACGGATGTGAGGGTTGACGCGCCAGGGCTCGGGGAGAGTTTCGTATGTGATCAGACCTTGCGTGCGCGCAAGTGTGACGGCTTCTTCGATCTTGGTCTTGAGCTTCTCCTTTGCTCGCCTGGCAGCCTCAGCACCTTCGTTCATGATATCCGCGGCCTTGGTGGAGGCATTGTCCATGGCTTCCTTTCCGTAGGCCTTGCCAGAGTCCAGCATGTCATGCGCAGCGGCCAAAAGACCAGCCTTCCTGATATCGTATGCTCGCTTCTCAAAGTCTGTGAGCAAGCCCTCTGCCAATTTCACGCCCTCCTTGACCTTTCCCTCCAGCGTCTCCTTTTGCGCCATTGCGACCCTGTAGCGCGATTCCATGGTCTCGACCAGGACTTTCGCCCTCCTCCGTCCGGCGTCCATGATATCGTCGCTGACATGGGTGCAGCTGTCGTGTACTGTGTGCAATGTGTTGTATGCTGCTTTCATACCCTCGTCGATCTTCAAGTGGCCGTACGTCTCAATCATCTCGAGTCTCCGTCCGAGATCGGCCAAGAAGCTGTCCAGAAGTGCTTGGACATTTTCGCGGTCGCTGCTCCAGCTTCGAGGCTGGTAGGAAGAGTGTCTGCGCCTTTTGCGAGCGCGGTCGATGTCATGGTCGAGTTGGAGGCCGGATGTCGCTCCAAGTGTTGGTTCTTCACGGCTCTCGGTCATAACCGAGGTGGTGCAGACAGTGCTGTACGACATTCCGGAAGATGTCGAGCGGCGGTTTACAGTGGTGAGGTATGTTACGGTCTAAGCATGCAAGGTGGCGGATGTTGTCGGCGCCAGGTATGGGGAGGTGTAAGGAGTGAATGTGGTAATGAGAACTGTGGGTGTGAAGGAGTGTGCGAAAGGCAAGATTAGAAGGATGGAAGAGTCCGAAATGGGCAGGTCGTCAAGAAGCTTGGCCGAATAAGAGAAGGGATGGCGAGGGCGTGTTAGCGAGGGCGAGAAAGAGAGGGATTTGGTGGATCTCTCTCTATCGAAGCCCACCGAGCCCACCTCTCCATGCGGGCGCCGCGAGAACGATGCCGATGCTCAAGCGAACAGCCTTTCTTGTTCCATTTCTACCGCTACCAGCCTTAGCCGCCACGCTATCTTCCACATTACACCATCGTGCAGTTCCGAGCCAAGCCTACATTTCACCTCTTGTCCCGATCCTGTGTCATGCCAACAGACGGCCGGATGTGGGTGTCCGTGTACTATCTCGATCCATCCTTATACATGTCGCCTCCAGACCGGCCCGTCTGTATACAGTAACTCAGAATACACATGTACATGTATCTCGGTTCCGTCGTCATACGAAGAAGTTTCGATACTGTTGTTTTGACAGGAAATGAGACTTGCTGCAATATGCTTTATGCTAAAGAAACCAACCACCCATCGTCCCTGCCATTCTCCGAGCTCGGCAACGGCTAACTTCCTGCCTCATAGAGTTTAGAGTAAGGGTTAGGGTCGCGCAAACGAGCTGCTGCTATACCAAACCTACCTTACTACTGCACCTAAAATCTATCCAAACAAAAACACCAACACCACACACACGCCAAAGAATGACACAATCAACCCCCCTCGTCACCGACGCCTCCCTCCAATCCGTCCTCGCCGCCGCCGACCTCGCGCGCACCCAATCCCTCGCCATCCTCGACCTTCTGGACGCCCACCATGCCTCCACAGACGCATCAGACGACGCCTCCGACCCAACCGCGCAGCAACTCGAACTCTCAACCCAACAAAAGAAACTCACCGCCTACCTAGCCCAACTCCGCGGCCTGAACCGCAAAGCCGTCCTCGGAGTCCGCAGCACCAAGCAAGAAACCGGCGAAGCCAGGCAAGAGATCGACGCGCTGCACCTGCAATTGCAGAACTTGTACTACGAGCAGCGGCATTTGCGCGGTGAGATTGCCGGGTGTGAGGATTATGAGTATGTGGTTATTTTTCTTGCTTGCAGTTTTCATTGCGCGATTTTCCAGAAGCTAATTGTTTCGACCGGATAGCCACACTTTCAACAGCCTCCCTCTCACAACACCAGAGGAGTTCCTCGCTTCACACCCTGAGCATGCGATGAGCAACGAGCACGACTTGACTGTAGCGAGGATCCAGGACGAACACACTGCGCGACAACAGTTAGAAGATCAGAGGCAGGCGTTGCAGAAGCGCAAGGAAGCTCTTCTCAAGGAGACCAACGCGAAGAAGGAAGAGCTGAGCAAGCTAGACGTCGAAGTGGAGAAATGGATCGCCGGGGAGAGCAATGTCAGGAAAATCTTGGACGCGAGGGAGAAGAAGACGAGACAATCCGAGGAGACAGCCAAAGCTGCAAGCTGATCTGCTTCTTTCTCTACCAACCAAAAAAACACGATCTATGCACGACCCAGCTCAGTCGTCGTCTATCTTCGCGTGCGGGCCTGCCGTGTCGACCAGCGGCATACTGTCCAGCGTGACCGCACCGCGCTGCCTAATCCACTCCGTCTCAACCCGCAGGAACACCCACATCCACCTGCGCAGGATCTCGAACAACTCGAGCAGGAAAATCCCTCCCTCGAGATAATTCCACTCGTACAAGTGCGGGCTGAGTTTCAGACTCCAGGAGCAACGAAGCAGCAGATCCACCACAATCGCAGCATAATACAGCACATCCGGCTGGAACAACCTCTGCCGGCGCAAACCCCAAGGCTGATCAGCCGCGTTGCGTTCTTCTTTCCGAGAGAACAATGTCAGGTCCCAATCCTTGGCCACGTCCCAATAGAAGCTGTACAGCGAGTTTACAGCGAGCGCGAGCAGCCAGAGTTTTGATAAAAGGCTCTCGCTAGCCCACATGCGATCGGGATGGCTTTCGCGCTTGAGCGCAGATGTGAACAGGACAGGGAAAGCGGTGGCGTATTTCAGCGCGTTGGCCATGTGCTGGAAGCCCGTCTTGCCATGCTCGCGCGCCCGCTTGGCCTCAATGGCGCACTGGCGGAATCGGATCCTAGAACATGTAGCATCTCGTCAGCCTCCTCCATAGAAAACGAACCAGCGCATGCCTCGCGCAAAACGTCAAATCCTCAAAACCCTTCCCCAAAACCCCATCCAAGCAAAAACTCACAAAAAAGGCACAGCAATCAACCCCGGCACCACCCAACCGCCCCCACACCCCCTATCCACAACCTCCCCGCCCACCCCCTCCCCACGCACCACCCTACACCCCACAACCCACAAATCCCCCATCGGCTTCGCATAACTCGTCAACACATCCGCCACCAAAACATCCGCAAACCGGCCCTCCGCCTCCGTCGCCAACCCACCCAAACTAACCCTCTTCAACGTACTCAGGAACCTCCCCCGCCCGCGCCGCGACAGGTGCGTCGAGGGGAGCGTCAGCGCCAGCGGGACGCACACGAGCAGGTATGTGGCGGGGAAGAAGGCCGAGGGCAGCAGGGCGTAGAAGAGCAGGGAGGCTAGCAGCGGGAGGGTGAGGAGGAGGGCGAGGCGGTTTGCGCTGGCGTGTGGGTGCGGGGAGGGGGGGGAGCGGAGGAGGGAGGGGACGTCGATTGAGTGGGCGGAGAGCTGGCGGAGGGCGAGGGGGTAGAGCCAGAAGCCTAAGAGGGGTTGGGTGTTAGTTGGGTTTTTCTTTCGGGTTGTGGGTGGGCATTGGGCAGGGGATTGGGTTGGATTGAATTTGGGGGGAGGGATTTGGTTTGCTATTTATTTACCTAGGACGATGAGGGTTGCGATGCGGTAGGGGAGGGGGAGGAGCTGGGCTAGCCAGGCTTCGATTGCGTGGTGGGTTTCTTGGACGTCGGATTCCATTTTGGAGGTGTGTGTGTGGATGCGTGTGTGAAGGGGAGGAATGGTTGTCGAGTGTAAGTGGAAGTGAGAAGTGCAAGTACCTAGTAGCTGCTGGCTAGAAGTTGGGTTTCAAGGGTCTCGCTCTCCCCTTGCTGCAAGTTAGCACGCGACAACGGAGCGGGCTTACTTAGGTAATGCAAGAACAACAAGTATATGTACCTTGCATACAAACCGTATCACAAAACATTGGAAACTGGAAAATCGAAAAGGACAGTAATAATGTATGTACAAACTTCAAACATCGTTTGCCTTTGGTGCGTTGGTATCATGTCGCCATCCTAACTAGTAGCAATCAGGGTATATATCTCGTCCGGTCCGTCCGTCCGTCCTTTCATCCTCGTCCATTAAAATAAGGTGCGATTAAAGCATGTCCTATGCTTCCCGCTTTCACTTTCACTTCCACTTCCACCTTCACTTCTACGCCCCAGCCTCAGCCTGGTTTCGAGCGCAGTACTCCGTAATTAAGCGCTGAAGGTCCATGAGCTTGTAGGGCTTGGTCATAAACCCCTTCATTCCCACCCTGGCAGCCCGTTCCAGAGCTCCGTCCGTGACATCTGCCGTCACAGCCAATACCGTCGGCCCGTGAGAGGCGCCATTGATCCCACCATTCAGGCCGTTCTTTCCGTGGTGCATACCGAGAATGCGTTCACACGCCTCGTAGCCGTCCATCAGCGGCATCCACAGGTCCATGAGCACGACGTCGATCTTGTCGTGGTGCGAGCGGGGCACGGACATTTGGCGCACGGCTTCGGCGCCGTCGTGGGCCTCGAAGATGGTCCTGTAGCCGAATTTGGAGAGCATGCTGACGAGCAGCTTGCGGTTGATCTTGTTGTCTTCGGCGACGAGGAAAGTGAGCGGGTATTTTGCTGCCAGGTTGCTGTCGATCTCCGGGTTTGATACCGACTTGCGCACGCGAGGCCGGCGTTTGGCGGCTGTAGATTGCTCACTCACACTCGGAGGTGATGCCGAACGCTGGTGGTACATGGGAACCTGGAGTGTTGGGTATGTCCTAGGAGACGGAGTCGAAGAGGGCGACGAGTTGACAAGACTTGCGCGGCCAGTCGTGTCCTCGGCTACCACTTGCTGCAGGGCGTTGAATGTTCTCCACGGGCTGCTGGCACGGGGTGCGTGCAGAGCTGGCGCGTCCGTGTTTGCCAGATTGGCGCGACGTGGCAGAGGCGATCCAAACGGTGAAGCCGGCCTGCTGACAATATCTCCTGGGTTCAGAGGGATCCTGATTTCGAATTCGCTGCCGTGGTGTTGTATTCCTGTATCCGCCCGGATACACATCAAGTCTCCACCCAGCTTTCTCGCAATACCCTTTGCCACCATCAAACCCAAGCCCAATCCCTCGCTCGACCTCGTGAGTGATCCGTTTTGCTGAGAGAAGGCCTTGAAGAGTTTGGGAAGAAAAGCCGCGGGGATTCCAGGTCCGTTGTCTGTTACTCTGATCGAAACGTACCTCCCTCGTGAGCTCATCCTTGCGTGCAGGCCGACGTGGCCACATTGTTGATCGGTGAATTTGATGGCGTTCAAGAAGACGCAAGAAACCAGCTTGCTCAAGTCTTTCTCGTCGATGAACATCGTCTCCGGTAGGTTGGGATCAACATCCCATTCGATAATCTTCCGGCTTGCGGTTCCATCCGAGCCTCTCGTCCGTACTTCAATAATCTCCCCAAAATCCGTCTCTTGCGCCATTGCCGAATCTGGTCGCCCACCCAATTTCAATCCTTCGTTGATTACATATTGCAGAACCTCTCGAATGTGCGCGTGACGCAGTCCAGGCGCCACGACGCGATTGGGGTTGCTAACAATCTCTTGCATGGCCTGGTATGCCGGGCTGACGTCTGGCTGTGTATTTGCCTGTACTTCCTCGGCCTCGTGCACACCCTCCTGCATTTCTCTACTAGGTTCCGCGCCACGTGCCCACACCGAAGTTGCATCTTCTATTCTTGCAGATTTTGACTGACTGGCGTTGCTGGGATGCCGTGACTCTTCTCGTCGTCGTTTGTTGGGTCTTGATAATGGCAAGTTGCTGCCTGCCACCAAGATTTCCGGCCGTCTTTCCGCTATGGTATGTGAAAATGGGAAAACAGGCTCGGGTAGTTCATCGTCTGCGAGACTGGGAGGAGCGTCGGGCACGCTCATGTCCATGTCGTAGGCGTGTACTACGTTGTCGGCGGCTTCGACCGCTCTTCTTGAGCTGTCCTGTACGACTTCAATATTTTCCTGCAGATTTGCAAAGACTTGGCGAAGATGAGGGTCGCTTTGAGATACGACAGCTTCACGCACGGTGGCGTACATGACGTCGAGCATACCGACTACGCCTTGCATTGGGGTTCTTAATTCGTGTGACAAGCTTCCAGCATACGGGCGTAATGACTGTGCCACCGTCACTGCGTTGTGAGGGATCACGACTGGCTTCTCGGATGCCGGTGCAGGACGGACGAAATTTGAGCCTTCCTGTAACCTCTGCACCATCATGTCTTCCATCGCGTGCATCATCATCTCAATAAAAGCCCATGACAGCGTGCGCTTCTCGGCGCCTGGTTTTGACCACATGGCTCCGAAGTGAGCAACACACTTTCCCTCAATAAATAGTGGTACTGCAATATAAGCCTCGGCGGGGAATGGCATCGTGTTTGGGTTGTCGGTGATGAAGTCGTTGAGTGCCTCTGGGATGAGGAATACCTTGTCGTGGCGCATATACGCGCAAGGGCATCCGTAAGCGTGAAATTTGGTCTCTTTCACGGTGTGCTTGGAGCCGTCGAGTGTGCAGTAGTGGAGGGCGGCGGCCATTAAACACGATCCAGTCTCGCCTAGAGGCGGCATCTCTACCGCTGTGTCGTGGTCGTCAACCAGCATACGCTTCATGACAAAGGTAATTTCGGCGCCTAATAATTTCGAGAGGCCTTCGGTGGCGGCGGACCAGTAGTCGGTATTTGATAGGGTCTTTAGGTGGGTTTTCAGTTCGATTAGTGCCTCGAGTGCGTTGTTTTCATCGGTGGCATATAGTCGGCGGAGCTCATGTCGGAAGCCTTCTGAGCCTTTCTCCAGGATGGTCTTGGTGCCGGGGCGAGGGAAGCAGATGCTGCGGCGCTCCATGGCAGTGTCGGCCTGGGCCTTTGCAGCATGGGGTGTGTCGTGGGGCGGCTCGTCGATAGACATGGAGGGATCCATGAGCGAGGTGGTGGATTGTCTTTGTAAGATTTCTAGGGTTTCAGGGAGGTGTTCCAGACACCTGGAATGCCTTGGCCGCGAATCAGAGCGGCAGGCAGTCCAGAGGTTCGTGGGGGTGAGTGGGCGTGATAGTCAATCGCTGACTTGAGCAGCCATTGTCGATGTTTGGCGAGAGAGAGTGGTGAAGTGGCGAACAAGCACGGCAATAGGATGCAGTGATGTTCAGCAGGTGGGTCGTCGGGGAAGAGATGGCAGTACCAGATTGTGTGAGTAAGGTGGTGGTGGTGGCGGCGACAGAAGGGTACGCTGCAGGCCGCCGTTACATCCGCCGCAACTCTGCGTGAGCTGCTCCGTGCACGAGGATGCTGTGAGCTTAGAGACAGATGGATAGTGTGTATAGTACGGGATTGTAGTGAGGTGGTGTAGTGGTGTAAGGCGGACGGCAGTAGTAGTATCGAGTAGAGCAGAAGCCGGTTCGAATGACAATGATGGAGAGGTGATAGACTGCACGAGACTGATGAGACGACGGACCAAAGAGCAAATGCAAGTTGAAGCTGGACAAAACACAGACACACGCTACAAAGGCAGAGCAGAGGCAGAGTGCGAAACAGAGGCAGAGGCAGAGGCAGAGGCAGCGAGGCGGGACAGCACAGCACAGCACGTTTCCTTCCACTCGTACCTCACGCTCTCTCACAGGCCTTTGTGTGGAGATCTTGTCAAGGTCGACTCGAGGCTAGAACAGCCAAGTTCCATGATCGACAGGCCTTAGCGCGGGCCAGATCGTGTGCTGACATGGAGCATGACTGTTACAAGATGAACGTACTTTGGCTCGGATTGAATTGCACCACTCGACCATGTCAATAACCACCACCGTCGTCACAAGAAGGCCAGATTGCGGTGTGGCCAGCCTTGTTCTATTCAACAACACGACCATGACAAGTCTATCAGTAGTGACTTGCATTCAGCGAGAAGCGGAGTCGCAGTAGTTGGATCCACCCAAAAAGCCGTTACGGCACCTTTTGCAACAGACCAGGCCTGGACTGGCCTGGGCTCGGTGAGCTGACTGCTCCATACGGCAAAAGGCACGCCATGGTATAAGAAGACGTTGCCATGCTTTATGGATAACTTACACCACCCTCGATATGCATGATAACCGTCGTGATGCTCATAACAAGACAAGATCTTCCACTCCCTTCCCAATACAGGAATCGCACCTGAACCTGAACCCGACTCTGAGCCCTTCCGAGACCGCAAATCGTTCCAACGCCTCGAGCTCCTCTCCTCCCTCCCACAGACTCACATCCGCGCGATACATACTGTAGTAGCACTTCTCTTTATACTTCCCACAAACACATCCAAACCATCACGGCTCCACAACCTTCCGGACGCCTCTTGCATGTATATCATTCCCTTCCTACGCCATGACCTCACCACCTCACTCCTACGGGCACGGCAAAGCCACAACAACAACAGCGTGCAGCCACCCGTCGGCGCCTCTGACACCATCGGACCATCGCAGAAGGAATCGCCAGACCCCCTGCTAAAGCTAAGATAGTCTAGCCCACCACCGCCTTTGGCTGGGCTGACCACCCCGGTGCCTGAATCCAGTGGTGAGGTGAAATATACTTGCATATCTGGACCGCGCGACAACCGCCGACGGCCAAAGCGCCCTCTTCTTTTTGGCTCGCCCATCATTAGCCGACCGCCCCAAACACGCGTCGCACACCCTCGTGCGCACGCAAGCTGTTTTATATCTCCCGCCCCGACCTGAACACCTCGATGGTCAACTATGTTACTGCTCGACTTTGCGTCTTTATCATCAGCTGGCACACTTGCGTTCTAGCCGCCCGGAAACCGGCAACAGCGCTCTTGTTCCGTATCGTCAGGCGTGCCGCACATCACAGTGTGCAGCAGCATCTTTACCCTTGGTTCCCATCGTCCCATCCTACCCAGCCGTTTTGGATATATATGCCTCTCGCTTTCGCTGAGTCGCTAGGTATCCTCTCAGCCCTCGGCCTCAGGTCCGAGTTCCTGATCTGGATCGGCCACCTAACAAACTGATAAACAAGTGACAAGGCGATTTCCACCACCACGCCAATGGCTTTCACTAGGCCACCAGCATCGTATTCACATCACCAATCTAATTGGGAAAGGGAAAGGGAAAGGTAAGTCACAAAATAAAACAACGCGGTCCAGACTCCCCAAACGCCCGTCCCGCCCGGTGAAGGAGAAGAAACACCCAAGAGAAATTGGTAGCATTTATCCATCCATCTATACATCCATCCATTACGTCCGAATGATGGCGACAGGCAAGGCAGGCGTTTCAGGGAAATGCTGCACAGCTGTTTTTTGCAAGCTAGAATTTCTCTCTTACGCGCTGCTGCCGGCTTGGCGCTTGAAAGGCTCGGTTCTAGGCCTTTGTTGCTTTTTGGCTCCTGCTTCCTACATGTGGAGCCGGGGACGGAATGCGTTCCGGCGGCGATATATGTTTTGATCCGGCATGGTGACTGTTGTTGCAATAGGAGATGGGGTGTCACTCGTGTCGACGAACGACAGAATCACGCCTGGCATGTATACACCGGCTCATCCATATTATGGCTACCAATCTAGTCCTCAGTGGGCTGTCATCACATTACAGTACACACATAAGGTCGATCGCGAGAAAAACGAGCCAACCCGAAGTTCAATTTTACGTTTCCCGAGTGAAGATTGGAAGCCTACATACAAGAACCAGGACAATACCAGCCTATCATCGCTCTTCAACAAACGACCAACCATGCACACA
>Ga0265797_10001088_pt1 | contig 48771 bp, 54 predicted proteins | sample P2T30metagenome_FD_192433 | JGI IMG/M metagenome (GOLD analysis project Ga0265797, IMG submission 192433) | Plant litter microbial communities from East Loma Ridge, Irvine, California - P2 T30 | ecosystem: Environmental > Terrestrial > Plant litter > Unclassified | place: USA: California...
TCCTCGTCCTGCCTCGTCTCGGTGCTGCCGGAGATGTCCGAGGAGCTGACCGAACTCTACCGCCGCGGCACGCCGGCCAACACGCTGCGGGCCTGGGAACGCGACCTGGTCTACATCCGGGCCTGGAAGCAGTTGACCTTCGGCACCGACATGACATGGCCGGAAGAGGAGCGCGTCGCCCTGCGCTTTCTTCTCGACCATTCCACAGCCCTCCACGACCCGTCGCATCCGGCGCAGGGCGTGGCGCTGGCCCTGATCGGTCTGGGCCTGCGCCGATCGCTCGCCTGCCCCGCCCCGGCCTCGCTGGACCGGCGGATCGCGTCCTGGCGCAGTTTCCACCGCATGCGCAATCTCGCCTCGCCGTTCGACGCGCCTGCGGTCGCAGCGGCCCGCAGCAAGGCCCGCCGCGCGGCCGATCGACCCCGCAGGCCGAAGTCCGCCAAGCCCGTCACCCGTGATATCCTGGAGACGCTTCTGGCGACATGTGACTATACCGCCCGCGGGATCCGTGATCGGGCCATGCTGATGCTGGCCTTTGCCTCGGGCGGCCGGCGGCGCAGCGAGGTCACAGCATTGGATCTCGAGGATGTCGGAGCGGATGAGTTCAAGACCAAGGGTGTGATCTGGCTGCGCCTGCTCGAAACGAAGACGACGACGCGCGCCCTCGCGCCCAGGCTGCCGCTCAAGGGTCGCGCCGCGAATGCTTTGCTGGACTGGCTGAAGGTGCGGCCGGCAGGACCGGGTCCGCTGTTCCGGCCTGTCTCGACAGCGGACCGCGTGCTGGCGCGCCGGCTCGCTCCGGACGCTCTGCGGGTCATTCTGCGGCATCGTCTGACACAGGCGGGATTGCCCGTCGACTACGCCTCTCCGCACGGGCTGCGCGCCGGATTCCTCACCCAAGCCGCTTTGGACGGTGTACCCCTGGCCGCCGCCATGAAGCTGTCCCTGCACAGTTCGGCCGTGCAGGCGCAGCGCTACTACGCCGATGTCGAGGTGGAGATGAACCCGGCGACGGAATTGCTGGGGTGAGGCAGTTCTCAATTAGCTGAGCCAGTCGGCCCTGTACGCTCATCCATCACCTTATCAATCCATTTTAACACTTCTAGTATAGTACCGTATGGTACCCATGCCTACCTATGGGTATGGTATGATACTATAAAGTATGGTATCGTTTAGTACTGCTTGACTGTCTACCCTATCGTAAGGCACCAATGGTATTGTATAAGTACGGTACGGTACTCCGGCCCCGTCCAACAGGAAGACACATGCCAGTCATATCATTCGCCACCTCGAAAGGTGGAGCCGGAAAGACCACGTCCTGCATCATCTTAGGTACGGAACTTGCAGAAGGTGCTTCGGTTACGATCGTTGATGCCGATCCAGCCCAACGTCTTACAAAATGGGCGAGCCTTGCTTCACTTCCTCTTGGTCTGGACGTTGTTTCATCTCGTGGCGAGCGAGCTATTCTCGGCGAGATTGAAGAAGCTGCCACACGAAGTGCGTTCGTGCTGGTGGACCTTGAGGGTACCGCTAGTCGACTAACTAGCTTTGCAATGTCTGCATCGGATCTTGTGATCATTCCTACCGGTGAGGAACAGCAAGATGCCGACGCTGCTGTCGAGACAATGGCTGAAGTAGCGATGGAAGCCAGAGCACGGCGACGATCGATTGCCGCTGTTATTCTACTGACTCGAACTGCAGCCTCAGTAAAATCACGATTGGAAAGGCATATTGGAAGCGAGTTAAGAAGCGCAGGACGCGTTCTACACACCGAACTACACCGACGTACGGCATATTCGAGCTTGCACAATGCAGGTGGAGGCCTGCGAAGCCTAGACCGCTCTGACGTCAACGGCGTGGATAAAGCAATCGACAACGCTTCAAGGTTTGCAGACGAAGTCATCACTATCTTGGAGGAAACCCATGCCACGTCCGCTTGACGTAAATCGCCTCAGCCGGTTCGAACCTCGTAAAACGATACCGGAAGAAAACATGTCAGAGCGCGTAGGGCAGGGGGACAGCGCTGCTACACCAGAACCGGTAGACGCGGAACCTCGGTTGGAGACGAAACAACAAATCCGCAACAAACAGGCGTCACAACAAGAGCCACCACGTTGGAGATCCCGTGAACCTGTAGTCGACGGTCAGATCTCTATCAAAGCCCCACTTAACATATTGGAAAGGTTTAAGGACCTTTGCGCATCAGATCGTAGGACCTATGCCGCTATGCTTGAAATTCTCATGGATGGCTACGATACATCTCAAAAGTGAGGTTTACGGGGAACGTGTGGATAACTGGAAATGAGACCCAATCCAATGCCCCGGAAACCTCATCTTTAGCCCCAAAAGTCTCACAATAAGCCCCAAAAGCTTCACTCCTTGCCCCAAACTCCTCACCGTTCAGCCCACTTCTCTCATCTTTAGAGCTCTAGGTCATTGATTTTGAACCGATAAGATCATCTGAATCTTGAATCATTGAAAATGAATATCTGAAGCGAATGTGAGATTTTCCTTCATATTTCAGCAAACGCTAAGTAGCTTATCGCCATGACAGAGAAGCGACTCATAGATCTAAGACCGCGCGACGATGAAGCGCTAAAACCCGCTGAACTGATTCGGGTAACAGGGCACCAGACCTTATCCTTAGCCGCACGTAGAGCGGTCACCATCCTATGGCACAATGCCCACAGACAAGGGATCGAAGCAGGGAAAGATTATACTATCGAACTCGCCTCCTTACGAACCGACGCCCATAAAGGTTCGGAAGTTGTCGAAGATGCTATAATTTCATTGATGAGGACAGTTTTGACGGCAAAGCTTCCAGACGGAAGTACGCGACGCGTTCAGTTCTTAGGTGGTAATGATCTGGATGATCCCAGCCGGCCAAGAGGCGTTCTAACCTACAGCTTCGATCGCCGTCTCGTTGAACTTCTTCAAGACTCACACATATGGGGTAGAATTGCGATACCGATTTTGATGGCATTTTCAAGCCGTTACGCCGTTACGCTCTATGAAAACACGTGCCAATGGTCAGGCTTGAGTCACAAGACCTGGCAAGATATGCCATTGGATGATTTCCGCAATCTTATAGGGATTGAGGACGGAAAATATCCCGCTTTTGGTTCTCTGAACAAGCACGTTGTTGGGCCTGCGGTAGATGAGATAGTAGCTCTAGCTCCCTACAACATCTCGGTCGTGCCGATAAAGGAGGGACGTCGGGTTGCGAAAGTTCGGGTCGCTTGGTGGCCCAAAAATGAAGACGAGTTACGTGAATCATGGGCAGAGTCACAGCGGTCAAAGGTTGGACGCCGCGCCCGCATATCGGGAAGCGTCCCTCGCATAGCTCCGGTACGATCACAAGCTTCTATGGCCAGAAGGGAACGCCTTGCTGCCCGCGTGTCGAAGCAACAAATCATCGAAGAATAGGCCCCAGAAACCTCATTTTTCGCGCGTAAACCTCCTCCCCAAAAACCTCATTTTTGGCCGTTTGCTTTTAATACGGCTTATCTGGCAGCCGCCCGCTCGAGGTTCAAACCAGCCAGATCATTGCCGTTCGCGACATCAACCTATCTCCGATAGAGAGATGCGAAGACGAACGGGCGATTGCATCAGTAACGTGATAGCGGCATATTGGATACGTCGTAAGATTTGGCAGCTTCGTTCGATGATCCGCCGCATTCTGTGTAGCAATGAGCCAAACTCCAAACATCACCAGACATGGGCGAGCTTTCCGCGCGGGATCGCTCACCTCGGATACGAACTGCTGAACCGTGTGCGCCGCTTTTTGATCTGTCTTGGTCAGTCTGAAATTTCCGACCGGCCGGAAACAATGACCGACCATACACTACAAACCAATATCCATCAGAGTCTTGTAATCCAGCGATGCCCGCTAAGAACAAGAGGGGGCAGGGCGCACTGACATCGCCCTCCCAGACACCACAATGCGGGTTGGAGCATATCAGCCTGCCAATGGCCCTGAATGCCGCCCCCGCCGAATGGCATGTGGGGATGAAGCTTTATGGGCGCGCCGATTGGATGGCATTTGTGAACGTAGGCTATGAACGGGCCATGGCCCTTGGGGTCAATCCGTCCGCATGGGCACAGGCGCAGGCCGCGATCGGCAAGGTGGGGGCCGCTTTGCTTGTGATGATTGCCGATGCCGACAGCAACGAACGGGGCGGCAAGATCCGCAACGCAGGGGCATGAGTGCGCCGCATGAGCGAGCGGGCCGAGTTGGGCAACGCGCAGCTTCATCGTTCCGTGTTCGGCCTTCTGCATCGGGAGTCCGCGGCATGTTGAAGCTGAACGGCCTGTCCCTTGCGGTGCTGGTGGCCGCTGGCGGTGCCTTGGCCGTCGCCTACAGCCAAGGTAGGATGACACCGCCCGAGATCGTTCAGGAATACGCGGGCGAAGCGCGCGTGGTGGACGGCGACACGCTGCACGTCGCCGGCGAACGCATCCGCTAGGCCGGACTTGACGCCTGTGAAATGGGCCAGCCTGCCACCCATGCGAACCGGCAGATCGACTGCAGAGCCTGGGCGACGGAGCAGATGGAACTCCTAATCGGCATTATAGCAGCGACAACAGAGATGTAACTTTGTTTGCAGTTACTTGCATCATTCCCGCGAGCGCAGATACATCCACTTCGGCTTTTCTGTCCTGCGAAATCGTTGCGGTGATGGATCCTGCAATCTGACCGTCTGCGAAGTAGGGAACAGCCACGCCGAACGCCCCGGGAATGCGTTCTCCTTCCCCTGTCGCCCACCCTCGTTCGCGAATGTGTTCAAGATCGCTACGTAGGACGCTCAGATCCGTTACGGTGTTGTCTGTCAGCTTGGTCAATTCCTGCCTGGACAGTACATCGTCCGGGCAATGGGCCAAAACGGCTTTTCCAGCGGCCCCCGCGTAGAGCACAACATCGACCCCCGTTTCCAATCGATATTGTATGGGTCGCCAGCCTGAAAAGGTCTCAGTGATCTGCGCGCTTTCCGTGTCGCGGTTGTAAGCGAGAAAACCGATTGTCTCCCCGGTCTGCATGGCGAGGTTTGCAATATCGGGTTGCACAATCTCCAATGTATCTTTGACCGTGCCAATTTGTGCCGCGATCCGGTACAATTGGGGGCCCGGCACAAGAAGCCCTTGTGACGTCTGGAGCGCGATCCCGCTGGAAATTGCGGCTGTGATCAGTCTGCGGCCGGCGCTTTCGCTGACCTGAATAAGCTCGAACAATGACCGCCCTACGAGGAGACCGCCCGGTCGCCCCACGAGCAAGCGGATCAGATTGTAGGTCCTGCCGATGGCAGCGCGTTCTCCTGCCATTTGCATCGGCTCAACCGGAAGATCGTCACGAATATCGGCTTCGGATGCGATGATGGATGCCGTACGGTTCAAATCCTCGATCAGTTCTGCACTCTGAAGGGTCGCCTGAGCACCATCGGCAAAAAAGGCTCCCAATGCGAACGCCTGACCGCTGACTGTGAAGGCGGATGTGGCGAAGCCGCATGCTTCAGGTTTCCCCCGAACGAGCCCATCGAGAATCGGACCTTCGTCGACCTGCAAGGGCAATGAAAGCCCCAACCGTGTCCGATATCGGAATGCGGACGGCGCTTCTACCGCCGCGAGGCGGAAAAAGCTTCGGGATGTGGGATCGTGAAGAGACATCACGAATGTCGCGTCGTACTTGCGGCTGAGACCTCGCATCAGGTCTTTAGCATTGCGCGGCAATGCGTGCCGACGCAGCACGATATCGGCGAGCACGCGCAATTTCGGGCCCGCGGAATACTTGCCAGCCTGATGCTCCGCAGCAAGACCGATATCGGCAAATGCGGCCAGTATGCGATTGATTGTGCTGCGACTTTCTCCCAAAGCCTCGGCTAACTCCCGAACGCCCCAGGGTTCAGCGTCAAATCGCGACGACAGAGCTTCCAGCACATCCACCACCCGCAACAGGCCTGTTCTGTTTGGCTCCCCTGTACCGGCGGACTGTTCGTTCATCTTGTTCATCATGTCTTTCGGACTGCCGATCACTTCCGTCGTTGCGGAGGATAACCGCATCACCACCAAGGGTGAATGGGGATTGACAGAAGAAGCACTGTCATGGATCATTCATTTATCGGACGCTGTCCCATTTTTGGAGGATGAACAGCGGGCATTTGGGAGGATGCAAATGAGCCATGCAGATACACAGGCGCGTCAAGCGCCGACCGAAGCACGCGTACAGAAGGCCAAGAAAGCCACTGGTGCCGCTGTTTTCGGAACGTTCGTCGAATACTACGACTTCAGCGTCTACGGTTATGTGGCCGCAACGCTGGCTGTTGTCTTCTTTCCGTCGGAAGACCCGGCCATCGGCCTGTTGAATACGCTGCTGGTCTTCGGCTCGGCGTTTCTTGTCCGTCCGCTGGGCGCTGTTGCGTTCGGTTGGCTCGGTGACCGTATCGGACGCCGCACAAGCTTGATCGCCTGCATCACGTTGATGGGTCTGTCCGCGACCTTGATCGGCTTGCTCCCGGGCTATGCGCAGATCGGTGTCTGGGCACCCATCCTTCTTGTCGTCCTGCGTATGTTGCAGGGTTTCTCTGCTGGTGGGGAGATCGGTGGGGCCGCGGCGTATATCCGTGAATGGGCGGCTCCTGAGAAGCGTTCCCTCTATATCTCCTTCATTCCCTCGATCGCCGTATTCGGCAAGGGTCTGGCCGCCGGCATCGCCGCATTGACTGCCGCCTATTTTAGCGGACCGGAGATGGAATCCTGGGGATGGCGTATCCCGTTCCTGCTGGCGCTTCCGTTGGGCATCATCGGCCTGATGATGCGTCTGAGCATCGAAGACAGCCCGGAGTTCGCAAAAACGCAGCAAGACGACAAGACTGCTCAACGTCCGTTTGGCGAACTGATGCGCGATTACCGTGGTCCTCTTTCGAAAGTGGTCCTGATCGCGCTCGTGCAAAATATCGGCACGTATATCGGCACGGTCTTCATCGCCGTGTACATGTCGAACGTGCTCGGCTTCACGAAGGCGCAGGCCTCAACGATCGTCCTGTTTGCTATCCTTCTCGCAGCGGTACTCATCCCGTTTGCTGGTCAGTTGGGATCCCGTATCGGCGGGAAGCGCCTGCTGCTGACGTCCTACATCGCTTATGTCATACTGACTCTTCCGTCCTTCCTTTTGATGCAGCAGGGAAGCGTCGGGATCGCTATCGTGGGTCTGATGATCGGCATGATCCCCTATGCCCTGTGTCAGGCTGGCACCTACGGCACGATGCCCGAGTTCTTCCCGGTTCGTATCCGCCACACGGGTGTCGCATTCGGGCACAGCATGGGTGCGGTCCTCGGCGGCGGTGCCGGTCCTTATCTGGCAACGTGGCTTATCGCCCGCACCGACAACATCATGGTGCCTGCCTACATGATGATCATCGCTGGTGTCATCGGGATCCTGATCCTCCTGACCGTGCAGCGAAATGCCGTCATTCCCGGCGACACCGACAACCATCAGTTCCGTTGAGGCGATATTTCATGACGCTCATCTACATCTCCAGCCCCGTCCACGAGGTTGCCATCACGGAAGCGGAAAAAGTCGGCCGAGTTGTTCTCGGCTATGGTCCCGACGCCGTCGATTACAGTGCGGTGGCATCAGAGGTCGATGCCGTTTTCCTTCGCAGCGGATCTTTCACGGATGCGATGATGGAAGCGTCACCCAGGTTGCGCATCATCGCGCGGCACGGGGTAGGCACCGATACGGTCGACATTCCCGCCGCCGAACGTCGCGGCATCTGGGTCACCAATGTTCCCACGGGGAACGCGCGCGCCGTGGCCGAGCATGTCTTTGCGATGGTTCTGAGCCTGGCCCGCAAACTCGGAACGGCCGTTGAGCAGACACGGAACGGTTTGTGGGCGGAAGAACGGCCAAAACTCAACGGCATCGAACTGGAAGGCCGTACCCTCGGCCTTCTGGGACAGGGAAACATCGGACGGCGTGTCGCCGACCTGGGCCGGGCGTTCGGCATGAAGGTCATCGTCACCGATCCTGCCATGGATCAATCTCTGCCGGGTGTGGTCGACTTCGATACCCTGCTCGCATCTTCCGACGTGCTGAGCCTTCATCTGCCGCTTCTTCCGTCCACCCGCGGCATCGTCGATGCCACAGCCATCGGAAAGATGAAGCAGGGCGCGATCCTGATCAACACGGGGCGGGGCGGTCTGGTCGACGAGATGGCACTTGCGGACGCGTTGCGTTTGGGTGCCCTCGGCGGGGCAGGCCTAGACGTTCTGGATGCGGAAAACACGGACATGGTGAAACCCATGCCGCACAACCGGCTTCCCATCGCCGATCTGCCCAATCTAATCGTAACGCCTCATGTCGGCGGACAAACGGACGAAGCCCTGCAGCGGGTCGGTTGTGCCACCGTGGACCAGATCAGGTCCGCCCTGAGTGGCACTCGACCGGAATTCGCCGTGAACAACATCACACAAGACGCCTGAGGAAATTCCATGTTCATCAACGTATCCGACGAGTCCATCGACGTTCAGTCCCAGTGGGAGCGCGCCCCTCTCGGCGCCATTGAAGCCTTGGCAAAGTTTCCGGTCGCCCTGATCGGAGATGTCCAGAAACGTATCGGGATGATGTCGTCCGCCATTCGACCGACTACGCGCAACGCAAAGTTCTTCGGAACCATCCTTCCCATTCTGACCCGGGAAGGTGACAATCTCGCGATCCATCGCGGCATCGACGAGGCGCAACCCGGCGACGTTCTGGTGATCAACGGGAATTCGGAAACCAACCGAGCAGTGTTCGGTGATATCCTTGCCGAGATATGCCTGTCCAAGAAGATTGCGGCCGTCGTGATCGATGGCGCCACCCGGGATGTGGAAGAAATCGAAAAGATGGGCCTGCCCGTATTTGCCCGAGGTATCAATCCGGCCGGACCGTCCAAGACTGGCCCCGGTACGGTGGGTATCCCCGTGGCCTGCGGGAACCTCGTGTGCAATCCCGGCGACGCCATCATCGGGGATCGCGACGGCATCATCATTATCGCGCGGAAAGATGTAGTTGCTTATGCGGAAAAGGTGGCGGCTCAGGACGGTTTCGAGGAATCCCTCCGCGCCAAGATCCGGGCAAGCATCGCCTGATATCATCGCCTGATACTGGAGCGGCCTTCGAGCCGCTCTTTTCCTATCCACCTGACCGCATGCGTTTGCATGACGGCAACGTCCTGACATGGCCGGGAGATGAGAATGCCGACGTTTCAAAAAATCCTTATTGCGAACCGTGGGGAGATCGCGATCCGCGTAATGCGGGCGGCGACGGAGCTGGGGAAGGCGACGGTTGCCGTGTACGCGGAGGAGGACAAGCTGAGCCTTCACCGGTTCAAGGCGGACGAGGCGTACCGGATCGGTGAGGGTCTGTCGCCGGTCGGGGCATATCTGAGCATTCCGGAGATCATTCGCGTGGCGAAGATGTGCGGGGCGGACGCGATCCATCCCGGCTATGGTCTGCTGTCGGAGAATCCCGATTTCGTGGACGCCTGCGACGCGGCGGGGATCGTGTTTATCGGGCCGAAGGCCGCGACGATGCGGGCGCTTGGCGACAAGGCCAGCGCGCGCCGGGTGGCGATCGAGGCGGATGTGCCGGTCATTCCCGCAACGGGGGTCTTGGGCGAGGATTGGGACGCGATCCGCGCGGAGGCAGGGGAGATCGGCTATCCATTGATGCTCAAGGCCAGCTGGGGCGGGGGCGGACGCGGGATGCGGCCGGTGCACGGGCCAGAGGAACTTGAGGCCCGCGTGCGCGAGGGGCGGCGCGAGGCGGAGGCGGCCTTTGGCAACGGCGAGGGGTATCTGGAAAAGATGATCCTGCGCGCACGGCACGTGGAGGTGCAGATCCTTGGCGACAGTCACGGCGGCATCTATCACCTGTATGAGCGGGACTGCACCGTGCAGCGGCGCAACCAGAAGGTGGTGGAGCGGGCGCCCGCGCCGTATCTGACCGAGGCGCAGCGGGCGGAGGTATGCGATCTGGGCCGCCGGATCTGCGCGCATGTGGGGTATGAATGTGCGGGAACGGTCGAGTTCCTGATGGACATGGATACGGGGGCGTTCTTCTTCATTGAGGTGAACCCGCGGGTTCAGGTGGAGCATACCGTGACGGAGGAGGTCACGGGCATCGACATCGTGCAGGCGCAGATCCGGATTGCCGAAGGGGCCACGCTGGCCGAGGCGACGGGGGCGGCCTCTCAGGACGACGTGCGGTTGCGCGGACATGCGGTGCAGTGCCGCGTGACGACGGAAGACCCGCAGAACAACTTCGTGCCGGATTACGGGCGGATCACGGCCTATCGATCGGCCACGGGGAACGGCATTCGGCTGGATGGCGGCACGATTTACTCGGGATCGGTGGTCACGCGCTATTTCGACTCGCTGCTGGTGAAGGTGACGGCTTGGGCGCAGACGCCGGAACTGGCCATTGCCCGCATGGACAGGGCTCTGCGCGAATTCCGGATCAGGGGCGTCAGCACCAACATCGACTTCGTGATCAACCTCTTGAAGCATCCGACGTTTCTGGACGACACCTACACCACCAAATTCATCGACACGACACCGGAGCTGTTCCAGTTCTCCCGCCGCCAAGACCGTGCGACTAAAATCCTAAGCTACATCGCGGACATCACGGTGAACGGGCATCCGGAAACCGCAGGGCGCGTGCGCCCGACATCCAGCTTGCGCGAGGCGCGGCCGCCTGAGCCGAAACGTGCGCCACAGCCGGGTACCCGCACCTTACTGGAACGCGAAGGCGCACAGGCCGTGGCCGACTGGATGCTGGCGCAGAAGCGCTTGCTGATCACCGACACCACTATGCGCGACGGTCACCAGAGCTTGCTGGCAACGCGGATGCGGTCGGTGGACATGGTCCGCGTGGCCCCCGCCTATGCCGCGAACATGGGCGGCCTCTTCAGCGTGGAATGCTGGGGCGGGGCGACCTTCGACGTGGCCTACCGCTTCTTGCAGGAAGACCCGTGGCAGCGGTTGCGGGATATTCGTGCGGGCCTGCCTAACGTGATGACGCAGATGCTGCTGCGTGGTGCGAACGGTGTGGGTTATACCAACTATGCCGACAACGTGGTGCAGGGCTTCGTCCGTCAGGCGGCGTTGTCCGGCGTGGATGTGTTCCGCGTGTTCGACAGCTTGAACTGGGTGGAAAACATGCGCGTCGCGATGGACGCGGTGATCGAAAGCGGCAAAATCTGCGAGGGGACGATCTGCTACACCGGAGACATTCTCGATCCGGATCGCGCCAAGTACGATCTGAACTACTATGTCGCTCTCGGTCACGAGTTACGCGCGTCGGGCGCGCATGTCTTGGGATTGAAGGATATGGCAGGGTTGTTGAAGCCTGCCGCAGCCCGTGTACTGGTCAAGACCCTCAAGGAAGAGGTCGGCCTGCCCATCCACTTCCATACCCACGACACCGGCGGCCTTGGTGGGGCGACGATCCTGGCTGCAGCCGAGGCCGGGGTGGATGCGGTGGATGCCGCTATGGATGCTTTTTCGGGCGGCACGTCTCAGCCGACGCTGGGGTCGATCGTGGAAGCTTTGCGCAACGCGGATCGCGATACCGAACTGGATATCGGAGCCATCCGAGAGATTTCCAATTACTGGGAAGCGGTTCGGGCGCAGTACGCGGCGTTCGAAAGCGGGCTGACCGCCCCTGCGTCGGAGGTCTGGCTGCACGAGATGCCGGGAGGGCAGTTCACCAATCTCAAGGCGCAAGCGCGTTCCATGGGGCTGGAAGATCGGTGGCACGAAGTGGCCGAAGCATATGCAGAGGCCAACCAGATGTTTGGTGACATCGTGAAGGTCACCCCTTCGTCGAAGGTCGTCGGGGACATGGCGTTGATGATGGTGGCCCAGGGGCTGACCCGTACGCAGGTAGAAGACCCGGGCGTGGAAGTAAGCTTCCCTGACAGTGTCGTGGACATGCTGAAAGGCAATCTCGGCCAACCCCACGGCGGCTGGCCCGAGGGGATCACAAGGAAGGTTTTGAAAGGGATGCCGCCTTCTACGGATCGGCCTGGTCGAAATCTGGCCCCGGTCGACATGGAGGCGACACGGGCCGCGCTGGTGGCCGAACTGTCCACGACGGACGAGATCTTTGAAATCGATGACGAAGACCTCAACGGCTATCTGATGTATCCGAAGGTATTCGTCGATTACGCAAAACGTGATCGGCAATACGGCCCCGTGCGAGCCCTGCCTACGCGCACCTTCTTCTATGGAATGGAGCCCGGCGAAGAAATCGAGGCGCAGATTGATCCCGGCAAGACACTGGAGATCCGGTTGCAGACCGTGAGTGAAACCACGGACGAGGGGGACGTGCGTGTCTTCTTCGAGCTGAATGGCCAGCCCCGCACTGTCCGCGTGCCGAACCGCGCGGTGAAGGGGAAGGCAACTGCACGTCCCAAGGCCGATGAAGCCGATCCCTCCCATGTCGCTGCCCCCATGCCGGGTTCGGTAGCGAGCATCAACGTTACAGTGGGACAGCAGGTGAAACCAGGCGACCTGCTGGTGACCATCGAAGCTATGAAAATGGAAACCGCCCTGCACGCCGAACGGGCCGGCACGGTCCGGGCCATCCATGTCACCCCGGGGGCCCAAGTCGAAGCGAAAGACTTGATGGTCGAGGTGGAGTGACGGAATGGCAGGGAGGACATACGACCCTTTCGCGGCACCTCCCCGTCGGATGAGACGCATTTATGCTCTCGAGGATCTGGAGGGGGCAGCGAAGCGCAAACTGCCCCCACCTATTTTCGGCTATGTGAACGGGGGAGCAGAGCGCACTGCGACACTGACAGATAACAGGACCGTCTTCGACGAGATCGGGTTCATCCCTAGGTATCTGGTCGACGTGTCAGGACGTGACCTCAGAACACCTCTGTTAGGTCGAACCTACGACCTTCCTGTCGGGATCGCTCCCATGGGGGTATCCGCCCTGACAGCCTTTCAGGGTGATCTTGCTCTGGCGCGCGCTGCACGCCGGGCAAATATTCCCATGATCATATCGGGCGCGTCCCTCATTCCGATGGAGAGGATCGTCGCTGAAAACTCCGATGTCTGGTTTCAGGCATACCTGCCCAAAGAGAAGGACGACATCCTTGCCTTGCTGGCGCGTGTGCGCAGGGCAGGGATTGGCACTCTTGTCGTGACTGTCGATACGGCAGTCGTACCAAGCCGCGAAAACAATCTCCGCACGGGCTACCAGACGCCTATCAGACCCAATCTTCGCCTCCTGTATAATGGCATGACCCATCCGGAATGGGCTGTCGGGACGTTTGTGCGGTCGTTCATGTCTGGCATCACGCATTTCGAGAACATGTCGGCCGGACAAGGGTCTCCGCTTTTGTCAGACAAGGCGGTGCGGGATTTTTCGGGACGTGAATACCTGACTTGGGACATGATGAAGATGATCAGATCCGAATGGACGGGGAAGCTTGTGGTCAAAGGATTGGTCGCGGCCGAAGATGTACGAGATGCGGCCCGTCTGGGGGCAGACGCCGTCATCCTCTCCAATCACGGTGGCCGTCAGCTCGACGGTACAATCTCACCCTTGCGATCCTTGCGCGCAGCTATTGGAGAAGCGGGTTCGATGCCCGTCATGATCGATAGCGGTTTCAGACGCGGCACGGATATCGTCAAGGCGATCGCCCTTGGTGCCGCTTTCGTTTTCATCGGCCGCCCCTTCAACTACGCGGCCACTCTCGGTGGTGAACAAGGCGTGCTTCATGCGACCGACATTTTGGGGGCGCAATTGCGCGCTGTCCTCGGAATGCTTGGAAAAACGCGCATGATGGACGTGGGGGTCGGAGCGCTTTTTCTTGACAACTTCCGTGACGTCAGCGGTCGGCAGGCACAAGATCTCCTCGGACCTTGAGAGCGCGAAGGGCAAAGCTGGACCGGGAATGGCGTATCCCCGGCACCTTGTAGAGCTTCTCTCGGAGAAACTTTTCGTATCCTCGCGTGCCGTCGACGGCGACCTTTATGAGGTAGTCGTACTCGCCGGTTGTCAGAAAGACCTCCAGCACCTCGTTCATCTCAATCATCGCCTGGCCAAAAGTTTCGAGCACGCCATCATCATGGCGATCCAGCGTCACCTCGATGATGACGGTTTCTGGCATGCCTAATTTCTCCTGATCGAGAATGGCGGTGTAGCCGACGATGAAGCCATCGGCTTCCAGTCGGCGTGTACGTTGCCAGCAGGGGCTGGGTGACAATCCAACCTCTTGGGCAAGATCGTTATTACTCAGCCGCCCATCGCGTGACAGCGCCCGCAAAATACGACGGTCAATGTCATCAAGGGTCTTGGAAGATGTGTTCAAGATATGACCTAAAGGAAAAATATACTGCTGTTATAGGCCGGGTTATGCAAAACAACGAAAGCCTATTTTTGCCATTCTGTAGCATGCTCTGCCAAACAGAGTAAGAGATCATGCATTACACAGCATTCACCTCCGACGACCCGATCCAGCACCTCTCTCGTGCGCTCAGTGAACTTCAGCGCATCGGTTTTCTGATGCGCGAAGTCACTGTTACGTCGGGCGGTGCAAGCGCGATAGTGGATACGGATCAGAACTCTCCCGCAAACATCCGCATCCTTTACAAGATAGCCGGAACTTCACAGCCCGAAACCTATGCCAAACGTCTTGCCGGGTTGCATGGCGTGCATCATGTGGAAAGCGGTGCAGCATGACTGCCGTGCTTCATTCCCCTTCGAGCAAGGCCGCCGCCTCCATACTCTTTGTGACGGTACCGCTCCTTTTTGCAGCCAACATGCTTACCGCGCGCTGGCTCAGCTCGGACATCCCTCCCGTTACTCTGGCACTGGGACGCTGGTTTATCGTCTCGTTGGTTTTGCTTCCACTGGTCCGACCCAGGCGAGCGTTTACCAGCATGCCCCGGTCGCTCATGCTGTTTCTGATCATTTTTGGCGGAGTGCTGAGCATCGCGCCGCAATATGCAGCGGCAGGACTGACGTCAGCCACCAACGTGTCGTTGATCTTTGCCACCACCCCCATGCTGATTGCCCTAATGGAGTGGTTGTTTTTGAGAAAGGCCGTCACATCACGCTTTACATGGGGGGTCGCGCTGGCCTTTTCGGGCATATGCATCACCCTGAGTGGAGGCAGTCCACGAGATTTGCTGGCCCTGAAATTAGGAGCGGGTGATCTGCTGGCGGTGCTCGCGGTTCTGGGGTGGGCGGGCTATTCGTTCCGTCTTCGCCAGAGCAACCTCAAGACGGACCCTCTGGATCTCCTCTTCATTATTGCGTCCGGCGGAACCGCCATTCTGCTGCCGTTCTCAGCCCTTGAATGGACGTATGTCGCCACGCCCCACCTCGACGCTTCATCCATGTCCGGATTGATTTTTCTGGCACTGGTGGCAGGCTTGGGTGCTTATCTGGCCTGGAACAGATTGATCGCGCTGATGCCATCCAGCCAAGCCAGTATGGCCATGTATCTTGTGCCCGTATATGCGGCGATCCTAGGCGCGGTGGTACTAGGTGAAGCAATCCATATGCATCAGCTTTTTGCCGCCGCGATCATTGCGTTAGGAGTAACGCTTTCTGCGGGAAAATCCTTGCCGTAGACTCAGAACATCCAGATTTAAGGGTCTGTTGCATCGTGGCTAAAAAGCGGCTCGACCCCGTCAGGGCCGAGCCTCTTGGATGTTTATTTATCTGTCGATGTCGGCTCCAAACGCTGAATAAAGAAGTCGAACGTGCGGTCTACGGCTTCAAGAGTGGAAGTTCGCGTCACGCTTTCTTCTGTCCCGGTCCAGCTGTGTCCCACGCCTTCGACGTAGTGGGTTTCGACAGGAACGCCCGCATCCTTCAGCAGTGCTTCCATTTCGTAAGACTGAGAAATCGGCACTACCTTGTCGACAGTTCCATGACCAAGCAGGAAGGGTGGGTCCTTCGCATCTACATGCCGTACTGCACTGGCCGCATTCACGACATAAGACGGGCAGTGACCAGTCGTGCATCCGAGGTAACGCGCACCGGGATCTGAATCCAAGGTAGGTTCTTTCTCGGCGTCGAGCATTCCAAAATCAGTGACCCCATACCAGATGGCTGCAGCCTGAACGCAATCCGAGGTTTCCGTGTCGCCGGACGAAATACTGGCAGAAGTATCATCGTCACAAGTGACGGCTGCCAGTGCGGCAAGCTGGCCACCTGCCGAATTGCCCCACAATCCGATCCGATCTGGATCGATGCCATAGTCGCTCGCGTTTTCCCTCAGGTAGCGGATCGCGGCCTTGATATCTTGAATAGCCGCAGGGAACGGCGCTTCACCACTCAACCGATATTCTACCGAGGCGGTGACGAAGCCCCGGCTGGCAAGATTGGCAAGAACGCCGGGAAAATCCGTGAATACACCAGATGCACGCTTGTGGCCACGCTCCCATCCGCCTCCGTGGATATAGATAACAAGCGGTCGCAAATCCGAAGCTTCGGGGTCGTGATAGACGTCGAGCGACAAGGGTCTGAAACCAGTGATCGTGGAATACGTGATATCGGCAATGCCAACGATCCCATTGTCGAACTCCGTTTGCCTTGTCGGGTAGGCATCCCCATACGGCGGGACGGCGGCCGTCGGAAACTGCGTGATTTCTGCCGATTGTTGGGCCCACGCGCTTCCTGACATCAAAATCCCAAGTCCGGACGCTAGCAGTACTTTCCTCATATTCCTCTCCTCCACATCTTCCTCCTCTACGGACAGTATCTCAAAAATGGGACATCGTCCGATTTATATAGAATTGAAGATTAGGAAAGCCCTGTCAATCGAGTCCAAGCCCGGCCACCACCATCCGGCTCTATCAGTACGCATGGGACAATTTGCCCGTTGTTTTGACCCATCATTCTGCAATGGATGATGCATGCGCAGCCTCGCACCTTTCCGTCTTCTGGGTCTGATCTTCGTGACCCTCCTGACCGTCGCCTTCGCGACGGGCACCGCAGTGCGCGCGGCACCCGCGGTGTCGGAAGTGCGGCTGGAATTCTACCAGCTGCAAGGTGGTCTACTGGCGGATCTGTGCGACGAGACCTCTTCCGATTCCTCCCATCTGGCTCATTGCTCGCTTTGCCATCTTGTTGCCGGCAGCACTGTTCCGGACACCAGCCTTCCGCTCGTGGAGATCGAGCGCAAACTGGTCGACGCAGTCATCCTCCCTCAAATCCGGCGGGCGGAGACACGTCTGCGGGATCCGGCCATTCCTCCGCGTGGGCCGCCGGAGGTCTGACGTCTGCCGCAGTCAGCCGGCACTCCGACCACCCCATTGCACATCCATAAAGCTTGAGCCCTGTCGTTCGCCTCAAATGGTGAACGCCGTGCCCGCTTGCACTTTACCGTCCGGAATACCCATGAAATATCTCGCTCTAGCCAGCCTTTTGGCCCTTTCCTCCATGTCGCCCGCCGCAGCCCACGTAGTCGCCGATGCCCAGGCGGCCCCTGACGGCGTGACCATAGTTGAAGGTTTCGCCCGTGCGACCCTTCCCGGCGCCCCCGTTGCCGGTGCCTATGTCACGATTGCAAATGGTGGCACCATTGATGACCGCCTGATCGGCGTCTCCAGTCCCTCTGCAGGTAGGATGGAGATACACGACATGATCATGACGGGTGACACGATGAAGATGATTCCTTTGTCTGACGGTCTCCTCATCCCCGCGGGCGGAAGCGCCGTGCTGGAGCCTTCCGGCAAGCATTTGATGCTGATGGAGCTGAAAGGGCCCCTCGTCGAAGGGGACAGGGTAGAGGTTACTCTGAGTTTCGAACACGCGGCGCCAATCACCGTCGACTTGCCGGTCGATACCATTAACGCCACTGCACACGGACATTGAGATCATGCCCAGATTTGCAATAACGATCGGTGCCGGTTTTGCACTGTGCCTCTGCGTCGCGGTCGTCTGGTTCGGTGTGCTCGCCCCTCGGATGGAAGCGCGGAATGCCGATGCGATCGGGCGCGGCGATTACAGGCTCGACAGCACGTCCGGCCCCTTTACCCAAGCGACGCTGACGGGCAAGCCATCGGCCGTCTTCTTCGGCTTCACCCATTGTCCGGATGTATGCCCGACCACTCTCGGCGACATCAGCCTGTGGCAGGAAAAGCTCGGGGACCAAGCCGCGGACCTGCGCATCTTCTTCATCACTGTTGATCCCGAACGCGACACGCTGGAGATGCTGGACCAGTATGTCACGTGGCTGCCGGGGGCTATCGCGGTGACGGGACCCGAGCCGCAAATCCGCAGCGCAGAACGTGCTTTCCGCGCCATATCCGAGAAAGTGCCTTTGGAAAACGGCGACTATACGATGGGCCATACGTCGAAACTGCTGCTGTTCGGCGCGGACGGGGCCCTGTTCGACACCATCTCCTATCAGGAAGCTACGGAAAGTGCGGTGGCGAAACTGCGCCGTCTGCTGGACGCCGCCTGACGCGCGCCGCGCCCGGTCATCAGGCGCGGCTCCCGTTCCCATTCCGCAGCCGCAGCACCTGCTCGCGGCCCGCCTTGTCACGGCGTCGATCCGGACGCGCACACAATCGAGGGGCCCCATGACGGCCGAACTTCTCGCCCGCCTTCAATTCGCCTTCACCGTCTCGTTCCACATCATCTTCCCGTCCTTCTCGATCGGACTTGCCAGCTTTCTGGCCGTTCTGAACGGGATGTGGCTGAAGACCGGGGACGACACCTACCTCACATTGTTCAATCACTGGAAGAAGATCTTTGCCGTTGCCTTCGCCATGGGCGTCGTGTCCGGGATCGTGATGTCCTATCAATTCGGCACGAACTGGTCGGTCTTTTCCGACCGCGCGGGTCCGGTCATCGGACCGCTCATGGCCTATGAGGTGCTGACCGCCTTCTTCCTTGAGGCCGGTTTTCTCGGCATTATGCTGTTCGGGCGCAGGCGTGTCGGTGATGGATTGCACATGTTCGCGACCACGATGGTGGCGATCGGGACACTGATCTCCGCGACATGGATCCTGAGCGTAAACAGCTGGATGCAGACCCCTGCCGGATTCAGCATCGCCGCGAACGGTCAATTCATTCCCGAGGACTGGTGGGCGATCATCTTCAACCCGTCCTTCCCTTACCGTCTGGTGCATATGGTTGCGGCCGCGTTTCTGACGACAGCCCTCGTCGTGGCGGCAACCGGCGGGTTCCATCTGCTGCGTGACCGAACGAACCGCGCCACGCGGCGCATGTTCTCCATGGCGATGTGGATGCTGGTCGTGGTGGCCCCGCTCCAGATCCTCGCAGGCGATCAGCATGGGCTGAACACACTGGAACATCAGCCTGCGAAGGTCATGGCGATGGAGGGGCATTTCGAAAGCCACCCCGAAGGCGCACCACTATATCTGTTCGGCATTCCGGATCAGGAGGCGGGTGTCCTGCGCTATGCGATCGGCATTCCGAAACTGTCCAGCCTGATCCTGAAACATTCACTGAACGCGCCCCTGGACGGGCTGGACACGATCCCGCGCGAGGATCAGCCCCCCGTGTTCATAGTCTTCTGGTCGTTCCGAGTCATGGTGTCGATCGGATTCGCAATCCTCGGGCTGGGGCTATGGTCGCTTTGGGCACGGCGGCGCAAGGCCCTGTATGAATGGACACTGCTGCATAAGGCGGCGATCCTGATGGGCCCCGCGGGGTTTGTGGCCGTCCTTGCCGGATGGGTCACGACCGAAGTCGGGCGTCAGCCCTTCACCGTCTACGGGCTGATGCGCACGTCCGAGAGCCATTCGGGGCTTGAGGTCCAGGCCGTTGCGGCCTCGCTCATTGCGTTCATCATCGTCTACTTCTTCGTGTTCGGCGCAGGCACCTTCTATCTGCTGCGCATGATGCGCATGGCACCGGGCACACCCCATCTCGGGCTGCGCGACGGCCCCATTCGGACGGCCGGCATCACGCCCGGCCTCACCGAAGATCCCCAAAACCGCGAGGACTGATCCATGCTGGGCTTTGAACTATCCACGATCTGGGCGGGTCTCATCGCCTTTTCCGTCCTGACCTATGTGGTGCTGGACGGCTTCGACCTCGGCATCGGCATTCTCTTTCCCTTGGCCCATGACGAAGGGGAACGAGACGTGATGATGAACACCGTCGCCCCTATCTGGGACGGTAACGAGACATGGCTGGTTCTGGGGGGCGGTGGCCTGTTCGCCGTCTTTCCGCTGGCCTACGCCATCGTCATGCCGGCCCTCTACATCCCGATCATTCTGATGCTGCTGGCGCTGATCTTCCGGGGCGTGGCATTCGAATACCGATGGCGCACGGTGCGCTGGAAACGGCTGTGGGACCATGCGTTCTGCGGCGGATCCGTGTTGGCAGGCTTCTGTCAGGGACTCGCCCTTGGCGGCCTTGTTCAGGGCATTGCGGTGGAGGGGCGTGCCTATGCCGGGGGAACGTGGGATTGGCTGACGCCCTTCTCGCTCCTCGTCGGACTTGCCGTTCCGACAGGTTACGCCCTTTTGGGCGCGACGTGGTTGAACATGAAGCTTGAAGGGCGCGTGCAGCAGCACATGCGCCGTCTGGCCCGTCCCCTCGGGATTGCCACCTTGGCATTCATGGGTGCCGTCAGCCTCGCCACACCGTTCCAAAGCGACGTTTACCTGGGCCGGTGGTTCGTCTGGCCCAACATGATCTGGTCCATCATCGTGCCGATGCTGGTGATCGCCGTGGCGTGGCGTGGTCGCGATGGTCTGGCGTCCGGGTGGGATGTGACCCCGTTTCTGTGTGCGCTGGCCTTGTTCGTGCTGTCATTCGTGGGGATCGGGATCAGCTTCTATCCCATGATGGTCCCGCCCACGCTGACGATCGCCGAGGCTGCAGCTCCGGACAGCAGTCTGCACTTCGCACTGGTCGGCACCCTCGTCCTGATCCCCATGATCCTTGTCTATACGGCCTACAGCTATTGGGTGTTTCGCGGAAAGATCGATCCGAAGGAAGGATACCACTGATGCGGTGGTTACATCGTGCGGGGTGGTTCGGGCTCCTATGGGTGGTGGGTGTCGCGGCAGTGTCTGCGCTGGCCTTTGTCATCCGCGCCGCCATCCTGTGATCGCCGCGCAGGAAAGGCCTCAGGCCTCTTCCGCCTTCGTAACAAAACAGAACCATGGGGCAGCCGCGCTGCCTCATGGTCGTCCGTCGAGGAATGCAAGTTTTCCGCAGACCGGTCAGCCTTTCCGAAAGGCGCCCAGAGCTTCGTCCGCACAGGCGGTAAAAACGGCTTTTCCGAACGACTTCACTTCCGCAGCGAGTTCGGGTCCCGCCGCCTGTTCCGTGCCGACCCCGAACACCGGCTTGGGATGGTATTCCACATTCAGTTCCTGCAGCATTGCGGCATGCCTGCCGCGCATCCGTGACAACGCGACAAGCGCCGCCTCGAACCCGCCGGTCGCGGGACCGGCCGTGAACAGCTTGCCGTCCTCGACAACGGATCCTCCCTCCACGACCTGGCAGCCGAAGTCGGAAAGTCGGTCGATGCACTGAAGATTGGTCGTCGCGCATTTGCCCACCAAGACCCCCGCGGCCCCTAGAAGAAGGACGCCCGCGCATATGCCGATCAGATAAGGATCATGGCGGGCCTGCCCTTTCACGAACGCGACCGTGTCGGGATCGGAGTATACCTGCGGGGCCATCGCCCCGATCGCCAGAACGTCAAGTGGAGGACAATCGGCATAAGTCACTCCTGCCGCCATCCGCAGGCCGCCCCACGCCTCGATCTCCTCGGTGGTCTTGCCTACGTGTATCAGTTCGACGTTCGGCGTCATTCCCAGGATCGACTGCACGCCGACGATGTCCATCAGAAGGACGCCCGGTTCGATCAGTATCCCGACGCGCATAGGTCTGTCGGAAATTTCCGTCATGCTCGTTCTCCGCTTGAAGCAAAGCTCCGTTCTACGCGTGATCGGGCTTGGCGCGAACGACAAAAGATTGACGATTTACGCCAATCCATCTACCCTGCATGAAACATTGGGGGGCGGACTTATGCCAGCGATATCCGTTCAGTTCGTTCTCTTTCCCAATCTCAGCATCCTCGACCTTGCAGGTCCGATGGACGTGTTCTTGACCGCGAACCACTTGTCCGGCCAGACCGCCTACGATCTTTCCTGCATTTCGGTCGCGGGCGAGGCCACCCTTGAGGGTGGCCTGTCGCTTCTGCCAGTTGCGCCACGTTCTCCGGTATCGCCTCACACTCTGATCGTACCGGGGGGACCGAGCATGCAGGCGTTCTGCGATTCACCGGAATTTTCGACGGTGTTTGTGCCCTTGCTCAATGGCCCCGGTCGTATCGCTTCGGTATGCACCGGCGCCTACGCATTGGCGCAGGCGGGAGTTCTATTGGATCGGAAGGCCACCACCCATTGGGCGTCCTATGACGACTTCGAGCGGATGTTTCCCGCAGTCCGGCTCCAGCGTGGCCCGATCTTCGTGAAGGATGGTCCGATCTGGACGTCCGCAGGGGTCACGGCGGGGATCGACCTCGCACTGGCGATGGTGGAGGAGGATCTGGGACACGCCATAGCCCTCCGGATAGCCCGCCATCTCGTGATGTTCCTGAAACGACCGGGCGATCAGTCCCAGTTCAGCGCGCCGCTGGCCCTTCAAGCCAAGGGGGGGCGGTTTTCGGACCTGCTAGCATGGATATCGTCCAACCTCGCCGCCGATCTCTCCGTGCCCGCCTTGGCACGGCAAGCTGGGATGAGCGATCGGAGTTTCCTGCGCCACTTCACGGCCCAGATGGGCGCACCTCCCGGCAAGGTCGTGGAAACGCTCAGGCTGGACGTCGCCCGGGACCTTCTGTCCACCAGCGGGCTCTCCGTGAAGGACGTTGCCGGCCGGTGCGGGTATCAAAACGAGGCGACGTTCCTGCGTCGCTTCTCCGCACGCTACGGCATTACCCCTAGTCAACACCGTGAAAGGTTCGGATCCAATCTAGAAACCGAATGATCCGTCTTCGAGGGGGAGCCATTCACACCGAACGATATGCCTCGTTCATTTGTCGACGACGCTTGCTCATTGGTGCGTCAGCTTTTGAACCGCTTCCGATAGGCGGCGGGCGACAGGCCGGTGATCCGCAAGAACACCTTCCGGAATGCGCTCGTGTCACCATAGCCGACCTCCCATGCGACCTGATCGACGGGCATGGTGCCAAACTGCAGCAGCTCCCGCGCCTTGGTCATGCGAAGGCGCTGGATGTAGTCGGTGGTGGTCAGGCCGGTCGCCTTCTTGAACCGCCGCAGGAAGGTGCGGCCTTCCAGACCTGACTCGGCGATCAGGCGGGACAGTTCGACGTCCTTCGCCCCGGTCGCCTGTAACCAGTGCTGCACCTTCAGCACCGCCGTGTCGCCGTGGGTTAGGTTCGGGGCGAAGCCGCTGTAGTAGCGTTGCTCACGATGCGGCGGATCGACCAGCAGGGTGCGTGCAGTCTCAACCATCACGTCCGGGCCCAAGAAGCGATCAACAAGCTTGAGGCCGACATCCACCCAGGACATCGCGCCGCCGCCGGTGATGATGTCGCCATCCTCCACCACCATACGGTCCAGATCCAGCCGCACCTTGGGAAACCGCTCCCGCATGTGCCGGTCGAAGGTCCAGTGGGTGGTGATGGTCCGCCCGTCCAAGAGTCCGGTCTCGGCCAGCACGACCGCGCCCGTGCAGATCGAACCGAGCGCCGCTCCTGCCGCATGACGGGCGCGCAGCCACTCGGCGTGGGGCAGCGCATCGCGTTGTGTGATGGGCGATCCAAAGGCCGGCGGCACGATCAGCACGGCAGGAGAGGTGTCCGCGTCAGGCGCGCTGTCATGAACGCGGGCACCATCCTGCCAGTGACTGATCCGCAAGGGCCGCGCCGCATTCTGCCGCCGCGCAGCAAAGATGCCGTTGGCCGTGCCGAACAGGTCGGTCATCCCCAGAACCGCCGCCATCTGCGCGCCGGGATAGAGGAGGAGGCCGATTTCGGCGATCTGATCTGGCATGGCGATATCAACCCGCTCTTTGTCTTTCGCGCCACTTATAGATCAGTCTGCAGATCATTAGCTATGCCCTTCGACATGCAAGAACGGAGCACGACATGCACATCACCCAGATCCGCAACGCGACCCTGCGCCTCGACTTCGGCGGCACGCGCTTTCTGATCGACCCCTACCTGGCCGAGAAAGGCACCTATCCGGGGTTCTCCGGCAATCTGGACCCGGCGACGTTCGATGAGGCCAGCGCACCTCGCAACCCGACGGCGGAGCTGACGGTGCCGATGGCGCAGATCCTCGACGTAGATGCAGTTGTTGTCAGCCATCTTCATGACGACCACTGGGACGAGGCCGCGATCCGGCTGGTGCCGAAGCACCTGCCGCTGTTCGTGCAGAACGAGCCCGATGCGGACGCGGTGCGTGGGCAAGGGTTCACGGATGTGCGGGTTCTGGCCGGCGATGTGGTATTCAAGGGCGTGACGCTGACGAAGACGCCCGGACAGCACGGCTCGGACGAGGCCGCGAAGTTGACAGGACCCGTGATGGGCATCGTCTTCCGTCACCCACAGGAAAAGACGCTGTATGTCGCGGGCGACACCATCTGGAACGACGACGTGGCCCAGAACTTGCGCGATCATGCTCCGCAAGCGGTCGTGGTGAATGCGGGCTTTGCCCAATGGTTCGGCGTCGGCCCGATCATCATGGGGGCCGACGACGTGCGTCGTGTCTGCGAAGCGGTTCCCGAGGCCACGGTCATCGCCAGCCACATGGAGGCCGTGAACCATGCCGAACTGACCCGCGCCGCGTTGCGCGACGATGCCGAGGCGCATGGCTATGCCGCCAACCTTCGCATTCCTGCCGACGGTGACACCATCACGATCTGAGAAACCCGCGTGCAGGCGCTGAACGACTTCATCGTCTTCGGCACGGTGATGATCGGCTCGTTCCTGTCGGGGGGCGTCCTGCTGACCTATGGCTGGACCGTCGTCTGCTGGCTGGCCTTCCCGGCGATCATGGTGGCGCTGATTATGCTGTGGCTGTTCCGGGGCAAAAGTGCGGCACGATTGGCCTGATGGCCAAATCAACCCGCTCTTTGTCGATCCCGCCCCTCGCGGTGGCGATCTCTCTGCCGATATGATCTCTGAAAGCGAACCCAACATGCTCGACCGCAGAGCTTTCCTTACTACGACCGGATGGGCCTCCTTGGCCTTGACCTGTCCCTCCTTTGCCCAAACCCCACGCCAGAAAGAAAAGATCATGACCAAGCACGCCGTCATCGTTGTCGATCTGCAGAACGACTATCTCACCTCGGGCCGCTTCGCGCTCGAGGGGATCGATCAGGCCGTTGCGAATGCGGTCGAAGTGGCCTCCGCTGCCCGCGCGGCCGGAGTGCCCGTCATCAACATCCGCCACGAGAACCCTGAAGGCGCACCGTTCTTCGAGCCCGGCACCGAGGGTGCCGAGATCGTGTCCGACATGGCCCTGCAACCGGGCGAGGCCGTCGTGACCAAGCACTATCCCAACGCGTTCCGCGACACAGACCTGAAAGCGATGCTGGACGCACAAGGCATTACGAACATCGTCATCATCGGAGCGATGAGCCATATGTGCATCGACGCCACCACCCGCGCCGCCGCCGATCTGGGCTATGGGGTGACGGTCGTCGCCGATGCCTGCGCGACACGCGATCTGGAGTTCGGCGGCCGGACCGTGGCGGCCGCGGACGTGCATGCCGCCTACATGTCGGCGCTCGCGTTCGGTTATGCCGAGGTGAAAAGCACGAGTGATGTGTCGTTCGCCTGAGGACATAGGGGAATTTTATCCGCCGATAGGCCGCTGATCCCATCAGTGACGACATCAGGATCATACCCCGCAGGGGCCTGATCGCACAATGCGAGGAGCCGTTTGCCGCGCTTTCCCTGCCAAGCGGACTTGCGAACGGTTCTCCCTTCAGCCTCGCTTAAGGTTGGGAGGCGATGCGAGGGGTCGCAAAGAACGAGGCCGACTTATGACCATTCCCCGCCGCACCCTTCTCCTGACCGCACTTGCCGCACCGGCCCTGATCGCCACGCCCCTTCGTGCCCAGATCGCAGAAACGCGGTCCAACGTATCCAGCTTCCAGATGCAGGACTGGCGCGACCATTTCGACGGCGTCGGCAAGGGCGCGATCCTGGCCGATCTCACGTCCCGGGCGCTTCACTATTGGGGTGCCGACGGCGCCTACCGGCTGTATCCCAGCTCCATCCCGATGACCGACGAGTTGACCAAGCGCGGTTACACGGAAATCGTAAGAAAGCGCCCCGATCCCGATTGGCGCCCGACGCCCGACATGCTGCGCCGCGATCCGTCGCTGCCCGCATACGTGCCGCCGGGGCCGGAATGCCCGCTCGGCACACGTGCGCTGTATCTGAGCTGGCCCGCCTACATCATCCATGGCACCCATGACACGCGCAAGATCGGGCGCCCGTCATCTTCGGGTTGCGTCGGGCTTTACAACGAGCATGTGGAGGAGCTTTACGATATGGCACCCGTCGGCACGCAGGTGCGGCTGCTTTGAGGACGCCATGAGGCTTCTCGTCGTCGAGGATGATCCGGTTCTGCAGGACGGGCTGAGCGTGGGGCTGAGCCTTGCCGGCTTTTCGTCCGAGGTGGTGGACTGCCTTGGCGATGCCCGCGCCGCGCTGGCGGCGGGCGGCTTCGACGGGGTGGTTCTGGACGTGATGCTGCCCGACGGCTCCGGTCTCGATCTTCTGGCCGAGTGGCGGTCGGCAGGCGTGACGCTTCCTGTTCTGGTGCTGACCGCCCGCGATCAGGTGGCGGAGCGTATCGCCGGACTGGATCGCGGTGCCGACGATTACCTTGGCAAGCCCTTCGATCTGGAGGAGCTGTCGGCCCGACTGCGTGCCGTCCTGCGGCGATCCGAGGGGCGGGCCGCCCCTACGCTCGAATGGAACGGGCTGGTGCTTGATCCGGCAAGAATGGCGGGAACGCAACGCGGCAGCACCTTGGCATTCTCGCGGCGCGAGTTCGGGATCCTGCATGCGCTGATGGAACGCCCGGGTGCGATCCTCGCCAAATCCATGCTGGAGGAACGCCTTTACGGCTGGCAAGAGGAGGTGGAAAGCAACACCGTCGAGGTGCATATCCACAAGCTGCGCGGCAAACTGGGCGCGGACTTCATCGAAACGGTGCGCGGTGCGGGCTATCGGCTGGCCGCACCATGATCTCGCTCCGCCTGCGCATGTTCCTGATCCTGCTGGCTGCCACTTGCGTGATCTGGTTGTCGGCCTTTGCATGGATCCACCAGTCGACGGCCGCCAAGGTCGACCGTGTGCTGGACGCACGTTTGGCCGAAGCGGCACGGATGGTATCGTCGCTGATCTCCGACCGCCGGATCGATGTCGACACCGCCATTGCCATGGCAACCCCGAGTGAGGTGGTTGAGGGGTATTCGCGCCAGCTTTCCTGCCAGATCTGGGAGGTGGGCGGGCCACGGCTGGCCGGGTCGGCCTTTGCGCCGCAGGGGCAACTGGCGCAGGCCGACGGGTTCGGGACCAACACCGTCGATGGTGTCGCATGGCGCGTCTTTTCCGTGATGAACGCGGAGCGTGGCGTTCGGGTGATGATTGGCGACAGCATGGCCATGCGGGAGCGTCTGATCGCCGATGTGACGCGCGGTTTGATCCTGCCGTCCCTCGCGATCCTGCCGGTGCTTGCGGGGATGATCTGGCTGGGGCTGAGCGGTGGCCTGCGTCCTCTGCGCAGGCTGGCCGGTGATCTGGCGGCCCGGGATGCGGTGGATCTGCAACCGCTGGACCGTCACCTTCCGCCGGAGCTGTCCCCGATACAGTCTGCCATGAACGACCTGTTCACACGCGTCGAAGCGGCGCGAGAACGGGAACGCAGCTTCACCGCCTTCGCGGCGCATGAACTGAAGACCCCTTTGGCCGGCCTGAAGACGCAGGCGCAGATCGCCCGACGGGGGGATGAGGCGCAGCGCAGTCGCGCCCTGGGCCAGATCGAGGCCAGCGTGGATCGGACGGATCGCCTGGTCCGCCAGCTTCTGGATCTGGCAGCCGTGGACGCCAGATCATCCGCCGAGGATCACGTGCCGTTGTCGACAATCCTCAGGGACTGCGTGCAGATGACGGAGACACTGGCACGGACGCGGGGTGTCACCGTGACGGTCCACGCTCCTGCGGACACCCACAGGGACCCGTTGCTATTAGGCGCTGCGTTGCGCAACGTTCTGGAGAATGCAATCCATGCGTCGCCTTCCGGCGGCACCGTCACCATTCGCGCCAGTTCCAATTGCATCGAGGTCGCGGATGCGGGCCCGGGCATCCATCCCGAAGACCGCCCGCGCATCACGGAACGCTTCTTCCGCGGGCGTCGTCCGAAGGCCGGTGGCAGCGGCCTCGGTTTGGCCATTGCCCGGACGGCCATGGAGAAATTGGGAGGGCAATTGCAGCTCTGTCCCGCGACAGATGGTGGGGAAGTGGCGGTGCTGCGATTTGGGTGAACGGAGTGCTGTTCGCATCGTCCCGTCCGCCCTCGATCTTGCCATCCCATCATCGGCTCCGGCAGTTTTGAAATTGCCCGGTCGGAGGTGCTGAAACGCGATTGTAGGGGCGTTTTCGACAAACGCGGCGTTGCCGTCAGTGCTGCGCTCGATATCGCCATCATACCAATCGGGCCACACTGCTGCGACGGAACAGCCACAGCACCGCCAAGGCCACCGCGATCGGCGGGAAGGCCAGCCAGCACACCACCGTCCAGCCGTAGGTCAGCAGCACGCCGCCTGACAGGAACGAGCCGACCATGACCGTGCCGAAGACGATGAAGTCGTTCAACGCCTGCACGCGGGCGCGCTCCTCGGGCCGGTGGGTGTCCAGCACCATCGCCGACGCCCCCGAGAAGCCGAAATTCCAGCCGACGCCGAGCAGGAGCAGCGGCAGCGTGAAATGGGCGAAGCTCTCCCCTGCCAGACCGATGATGGTGACTTATGAGAGGCTGCTTAACGTTTTGAATAGGGGCGATGTTTGCCGCGCTTGGAGCGATCATGCCATTATGGGAGGGGTATTCTGTAGTTCGCTCAGTCAACGAAAGCTTCCAAAATAGGGCACGCGCCCGGACCTTGATGCGTGCATTGTTCCGCAAGGCGGCTCAACGCATCCCGCGCCTTCTTCATCTCGGCGATCTGCTGGTCCAGCGTCTGGAGCCGCTGGTAGGCCATCTCCCGTGCCCGCACCCGGTCATCGCGGCTATCGAGATCGATCAGTTTCTTGATCTCGTCGAGCGTGAATCCCGCCCGCTGAGCAGCCCGGATGAAGTGTAAGCGCCTCACCGCCTTCTCATCGTATCGCCTTATGCCTGAAGAAACCGTCGGTGTGTCGAGAAGCCCTTTCCGCTGGTAAAATCGGATGGTTTCGACACCCACGTCGGCAGTATCAGCGAAGCGCTTTATTGTCAGATTCATGTCTTGACTCCGTACTATAGTACGGACCCTATATAGCATCCGGACAAGACCTATGAAAGCCGGATGCCATGACTGCCACACCGCATGCCCCCAAAGTTGCCACGCTCTATCGCATGGTCATGGACAAGCACGTCTGTCCCTATGGGCTGAAGGCCAAGGATCTTCTGAAACGGCAGGGATACGAGGTCGAGGACCGCTGGTTGACGACACGTGCAGAGACGGATGCCTTCAAGGCGCAGCATCAGGTGAAGACCACCCCGCAGGTGTTCATCGGTCGTGACCGGATCGGGGGCTATGATGATTTGCGCCGCCATTTCGGCAAGTCCGTCGAGGACCCGAAGGCCACCACCTACAAACCGATCATTGCCTTGTTCGGCATGACGCTGCTCATGGCCTTTGCAACGAGCCTGGCAGTCTACGGCACGCCCTTCACGATGCGCGCCGCTGAATGGTTCATCGCGTTCAGCATGGTCATCCTTGCCCTGCTGAAGCTCCAGAACGTCGAAAGCTTCGCCACGATGTTCCTGAACTATGACCTGCTTGCCAAACGGTGGGTGCCTTATTCCTACATCTATCCCTTTGCCGAAGGCTTTGCGGGCATTCTGATGACCGCGGGTGTGCTGAACTGGCTGTCCGTGCCCGTCGCCTTGTTCATCGGAACGGTCGGCGCGGCCTCGGTGTTCGAGGCGGTCTACATCGACCGCCGCGATCTGAAATGCGCATGTGTCGGGGGATCGAGCAACGTGCCGCTCGGGTTCGTTTCCCTGACCGAGAACCTCATGATGATCGCCATGGCCGTGTGGATGGCGCTCATGGGATTGGGCCTCATCAGCGCGGCTCATTCCTGACCCCGCAACCCGGTGACTTAACCCAGCAAGATGGAGATCCTGCAAATGCTGATCAAGAAGACCATGCTCGCCGCCACCATGGCCGCGCTGCTGACGACGCCGGCAATCGCTCAATCGAGCATGGACCATTCTGCTCATGCGGAAGGTCCGATGGCGGACTACATGGCAACCATGGACACCATGATGGAGTCCATGAACGGTATAACCTCCTCGGGCAGTGCCGATGCGGACTTCCTCCTGATGATGATCCCGCACCATCAATCTGCCATCGACATGGCGAAGGTCGAGCTTGAGCAAGGCAAGGATCACGAGACGCAGGACATGGCCGAAAAGATCATTGCAGCTCAGGAGCAGGAGATTGCTGAGATGAAGTCGATGCTGGAGCGCCTTGGGGTCGAAGCGCCCAAGTAAGGCTCACAGGACGACTTCGTCCGCCCTCGTGCGAAGGTCCGGTATGAGCTTCAGATCGAAGAGGCACCTCGGATGCTTTTGACCTTCGAGGCAGTCGATCGTGGGACAGAGCAGACTCTCGAACTGTGTGCTATTCCCTTGCAAATCCGCCGCATATGTCCGATCGTATCAACGATTGTTGAGAGGTTGATACGATGGAAGAGGACCGCGCGCTTGCCGCCTTCGCGGCGCTGTCGCAGGAGACACGGCTCCGCATCGTGCGGCTGCTGATCCAGGCCGGACCGGACGGAATGGTGGCAGGGGCCATCGGGGAGGCCATCGGCGCAACCACCTCGCGGCTGTCCTTCCATCTGACGCATCTGGAACATGCTGGCCTGATCCGGTCGCGGCGCGACGGACGGTTCATCATTTACACCGCGGTCTATCCGGCATTCTCCGGGTTGATCGCGTTCCTGATGCGCGACTGCTGCCAAGGCCACCCCGAGATTTGCGCACCAGCCATGGCGGCACTGGCGTGCGCCTGCGACCCCACCGCCACGGTAAAGGCATGACCATGGACATCGTGATCTACCACAACCCCGCCTGCGGCACGTCCCGCAACACGCTCGCGATGATCCGCAACGCGGGCATCGAGCCGCATGTGGTCGAGTATCTGAAGACCCCGCCCTCGCGCGAACTGCTGGTGCAGCTCATCGAACGGATGAGGATCACACCCCGCGCCCTGCTGCGCGAGAAGGGCACGCCCTATGCCGACCTCGGCCTGGACGATCCGGCGCTGTCCGATGAGGCCCTGATCGACGCGATGATGGCGCATCCCATCCTCATCAACCGTCCCATCGTCGTCAGCCCCAAGGGCGTGCGGCTCTGCCGTCCCTCCGAGGCCGTGCTGGACCTGCTGCCCGCACAGCAAGCCGCCTTTAGCAAAGAAGATGGCGAGCAGGTTGTGGACGCGCACGGCAATCGCGTGGGGAGCGCATGATGCAGCGCCTGTCCTTCCTCGACCGCTATCTGACGCTATGGATCTTCGCGGCCATGGCGCTTGGCATCTTGCTTGGCACCGTGTTCACCGGCTTGCCGGAGGCGCTGAACGCCATGTCGGTCGGCTCCACCAACATTCCCATTGCCATCGGTCTGATCCTGATGATGTATCCGCCGCTGGCGAAGGTGCGCTACGAGGAATTGCCGCAAGTCTTCACGGACAAGCGTGTGCTGGTGCTGTCACTGGTGCAGAACTGGATCATCGGGCCAGTGCTGATGTTTGTGCTGGCGGTGATCTTCCTGCGCGACCAGCCGGAATACATGACCGGCCTGATCCTCATCGGCCTTGCCCGCTGCATCGCCATGGTGCTGGTCTGGAACCAACTCGCCCGAGGCGACAACCAGTATGTCGCGGGGCTGGTGGCCTTCAACTCGATCTTCCAGATCCTGTTCTTCTCAGCCTATGCATGGCTGTTCCTGACTGTCCTGCCGCCGCTGTTCGGGCTGGAGGGTAGCGTGATCGAGGTCGGCTTCTGGACCGTGACCGAGGCGGTGCTGATCTATCTCGGCCTGCCCTTCCTTGCCGGCTATCTGACACGCCGCATCCTAATCGGGCGGAAGGGCGAGCGGTGGTATCAGGACACGTTCCTGCCGAAGATCGGCCCGCTGACGCTGGTCGCTCTGCTGTTCACCATCGTCGCCATGTTCAGCCTGAAGGGCGGCGATGTGCTGCGCCTGCCGCTGGACGCAATGCGGATTGCGGTTCCGCTGGTGATCTACTTCGCTGTCCAGTTCCTCGTCAGCTTCGCCATGGGCCGCTGGATCGCCAAGGACTATCCGCGCACCACCGCCATCGCCTTCACGGCGGCGGGCAACAACTTCGAACTGGCGATTGCCGTTGCCATCGCGGCCTACGGTCTGGCCTCGCCCGTCGCCTTCGCCGCCGTCATAGGCCCGCTGGTCGAGGTGCCGGTGCTGATCCTTCTTGTCAGCGTTGCCCTGCGCCTCGGCAGGCGCTGGTTCCCGGAGGATGCCGCGTTGAAGGAAGCCCGCCCATGATCCCCGACCTGCCGAACCTGTCACCGGGTGCCCTGCGCCTGCCGCAGATCGACGGCCCGCCGCCGCGCATCCTCCTGCTCTACGGCTCGCTGCGGGAGCGGTCGTTCAGCCGCTTCGCCACGCTGGAGGCGGAGCGCTTGCTGCGCCACTTCGGCTGCGAGACGCGGGTGTTCCACGCCGACAGCCTGCCGCTGCCCGATGATGCCGAAGCCGACCACCCCAAGGTGCAGGAGCTGCGTGACCTGTGCCTCTGGTCCGAAGGGCAGGTCTGGACCAGCCCCGAACGGCACGGCGCGATGACCGGCGTGATGAAGGCGCAGATCGACTGGATCCCTCTGACACTCGGATCTGTCCGCCCCACGCAGGGCAGGACGCTGGCGCTGATGCAGGTGTCGGGCGGCTCGCAGAGCTTCAACGCGCTGAACCAGATGCGCATCCTGGGGCGCTGGATGCGGATGGTGACGATTCCAAACCAGTCCTCGGTTGCCAAGGCGTATCAGGAGTTTGGTGAGGACGGACGCATGAAGCCCTCTCCCTATTATGACCGTATCGTGGACGTGATGGAGGAACTGGTGCGCTTTACACTCCTGACCCGTGACCGCCCCGACCTGACCGACCGCTACAGCGAGCGGAAGGAGACGGCGGCGGAATTGTCCGCGCGTGTCAATCAGACGTCCGCGACGTGACGACGGGGCGCTGGCCGGTCATTTCTGCCCTTGGCATCGTGCAGATCTTCGCGTGGGGCAGCAGCTATTACCTGATGGCGGTGCTGGCCGCGCCCATCGTGCACGACACGGGCTGGCCCCTGACGAAGGTCGTGGCGGCGGTGTCGATCGGGCTGCTCTGCGCGGGGCTGGCCTCGCTGCTGGTCGGGCGGGCGATTGCGCGGCATGGTGGGCGTCCGGTGCTGGCGGTGGGGGTGGGTCTGCTGGCGGTCGGGTTGCTGATCGTCGCAGTGGCGCAGACGCTGGCGATCTTCTGGTTCGGATGGGCAGTGATGGGACTGGGGATGGCGGCGGGGCTGTATGATCCGGCCTTCGCGACGCTCGGACGGCTTTACGGTCGCGATGCGCGGTCGGCCATCACTACGCTCACCCTGTGGGGTGGATTTGCCGCCACGATCTGCTGGCCCCTGTCCGCATGGCTTCTGGACCTGTTCGGCTGGCGTGGAGTGGCGGTAAGCTACGCCGCGATCCATCTGTGCCTCTGCCTGCCGATCATTCTGTGGCTGATCCCTAAGGAACCGCAGGCCCCGGCAAAGACCAAGCACGGCGCGGCAACCCTGACGCCTGACGAGCGGGTGGTGTTCCTCGTCATGTCGGCGCTGATGGTTCTGGCGGGCCTGCTTGTCACCACTCTGTCGATCCACCTCCTGACGATCCTTCAGGCGCGTGGGATGTCGCTGACGGAGGCTGTCGCCCTCGGCACGCTGATCGGTCCGGCACAGGTCGCCTCACGCCTGCTGGAGATGGCAGGGCGCGGACGGCACCATCCGGCATGGACGATGCTGGCCGCGACCTGCCTTACGGCATCCGGACTGGTGCTGCTTGGCACGGGGCTGGTGTGGCCGGGTGCGGCACTGATCCTCTACGGTGCGGGCAACGGCATCTTTTCCATCGCCCGTGGGGCGCTGCCGATGACCCTGTTCGGCCCGGAGAGGTATGCGGAGATCATGGGACGGCTCGCGCGGCCCTCGCTGCTGGCGCAGGCGGCGGCACCGATGGTGGGGGTATGGATGATCGCTCAAGGCGGGGCGACTGGTGCCTTGATGGCCGTCATGGCACTTGCTGGTATCAATGCTTTTCTTGCGATCTTGCTGATGTCCCTTCGGGCGAGGGTTGCACCCCATGCGATTTGAACAGGGAAGCTTTGCCGAGATATTCTTCGTCTTCCTCCGGCTGGGTCTGACCTCGTTCGGCGGGCCGATCGCGCATTTGGGTTACTTCCGCGACGATCTGGTCGTCCGACGCAACTGGATCGACGATGCGGGCTACGTCGAGATTGTCGCTCAATCGCAGTTCCTGCCCGGCCCGGCATCCAGCAAGGTCGGCTTCACCCTTGGTCTGCTGCGCGGAAATGGTCTGATGGGCGGCCTTGCGGCATGGCTGGGGTTCACACTGCCGTCCGCCATCGCGCTGTTCGCGTTTGCGATGACCGCAGCTTCGGTAGATGGGCCGGTCGCCGGGGGCATCGTCCACGGGTTGAAGCTGGTCGCCGTTGCCATAATCGCCCAAGCCTTGTGGGGCATGTCGCGCACCCTGACACCGGATCTGCCCCGCATCGGCATCGCGCTGATCGCGCTGGCCATCGCGTTTATGGTCCCGGGCGGCGCGGCGCAGATCGCGGCAATCCTGTTCGGCGCAATGCTGGGTGCGATGATCTGCAAGGCGGGCGATACCGCCGTGGGTGAGGGGCACGCGATCTATCCGGTAACGATGCGCTCGGGCGTCATCGCGCTTGGCTTGTTCGTTCTGCTGCTGGTCGCGCTTCCGATAGCGGCGGCCATGACCGGGAGCGGCCCCGTCGAGTTCTTTGATGCATTCTACCGTTCAGGCGCACTGGTCTTTGGCGGGGGGCATGTGCTGCTACCGCTTCTCGAAAGCGCGGTCGCGGCACCGGGGTGGATCTCGCCGGAAGCGTTTTTGACGGGGTATGGCGCGACGCAGGCGGTTCCAGGTCCGCTGTTTACCTTCAGCGCTTATCTCGGAGCGTTGGTGACCCCGGCAGGACATCCAGCTATAGGGGCGACAATTGCACTCGTCGCCGTGTTCCTTCCGGGAGGGCTGCTGGCCTATGGCATCCTGCCATTCTGGCGGAAGCTGAGTTCCATCCGTCGCGCGAGGGCGGCAGTGCGTGGGACCAATGCAGCTGTCGTCGGTATCTTGGCGGCCGCGTTTTATGATCCCGTATCCACAGGCGCCATCCTGTCCCCGCTCGATCTGTTGATTGCCATCGCCGGGTTTGCGGTTCTTGTCTTCGGAAAACTGTCACCTTGGGTCGTGGTGGTGCTGCTTGCCAGCGCAGGCGGAGTGATCGGATATCGGCTTTGATGAGTCGCTGTCGTGCTGCACTCGCATTCGCTGCGCTCGGACTGACGGTCCAGTATGGGCTCTAAGTCATCATGTTCCCCTGTGCAGAATGGAACGGTTTTGAGCAGGGGCAGCGATGGGTGCTCAAAACGGGTCTTGTGCGGGGGTTGTGAGCGGTTAGGATATGATCGACCCTTTTGAGCAGTTTTCGCCCATGTCCCGCACCTTTGCCTATGTCCGCGTCTCCACTATCCAGCAGATCATCGAGAACCAGGTACAGGAGTTGGAGACGGCCGGCTTTACCATCCCAAAGCGCCGGATCGTTCCTGAGACGATCTCGGGCAGTGTGCCCGCGCAGCAGAGGCCCATGTTCGCCCGCTTGGTCGATCGGCTGGAAGAGGGGGATGTGCTGGTGGTCACGAAGATGGACCGGCTCGGTCGAGACGCGATGGACGTGGCGCAGACCGTGAACCTGCTGGGCAAGATGCAGGTGCGCGTTCACTGCCTCGCCCTGGGCGGCAGCGACCTGACCAGTCCGGCCGGGCAGTTCACCATGACCATCCTGAACGCCGTCGCGCAGTTCGAGCGGGAGTTGCTGATCGAGCGGACCCACGCCGGTATGGCCCGCGCCCGATCACAGGGCAAAGTCATCGGGCGGCCTTCTACTCTTTCCCAGACACAGAAGCAGAGCATTCGTGCGGAGCTGGATGCAGGTGTGACGGTTTCGGATCTAGCTCGCCGCTATGGATGCAGTAGAATGACCATAACTCGTTGTCGCGGTTGACGCGAAAGCCCCATAGCCGCGACTCGCCACTTGGGACAAGCGGATGGCGAGTTGTCTGTTTCGGCCCACTGCTGACGTTCATCCCGGGAGAATGCTGCAAAGCCGCATTCCCCGAAGTGGTCGCCCGACGGCGCGGCAGCAAGAAGCTGCGTCATCCGACAGATGCAGTCCGGCATCGCTCGTGCCATTCTGTCACCCCAGGATGACCCTGCCCTGCGGATAACGCAGCCTCGGCTGGCGGCGGGCGGCAAGGAAGAAGCCGAGCGTCTGGGTGGCGTCACCGTCAGCTCAGATAGTGCCATAAGGCTAGCAAGCTACAGAGTAATGTAGACTCGCCAAGCACTTGTGGCTACGTAAATTGCGTATCGCGGGTCATCATCCACACATAAGAGATCTTCAAATGCCAATCCTGCCGGAGAATGAGTTGCTCGACTTGTTGCGCGACCAAAAGATCTCAGCGCTGACAATCGACACTAACATTTTCGATGAGAAAGGCCTCCAGCTCAGTGCTGCTCCGCTCGCGACCGTAGCGATGCTCAATAATAGGCCGTTCGACTTCCTGCTGTCAGGTACCGTGGCGAGAGAGGTACTTGGCCATCTTCAAAAAAAAGGGGAAGACGCCCTCCGTAATGCTCGCAAGGCGATTGGGGAGGCGCTGTTCGCATTTGAGACATTCCACCCAACCAGAGATGATTTACTGGATCAAATCACCGGGAAGCATACTGCTAATACAGCAGCTCAGGCACGGTTCGATCAATATGTGAAGAATACCGAGTGCGACATTCTCTTAGATGAAGAGCTTGTCACGACTAAGGAAGTATTCGACCGCTACTTCAGCGGGCGGGCGCCGTTTGGCACCGGCAAGAAAAAAGATGAATTCCCAGACGCATTAGCGCTCCTTGCATTGGAGGCAACAGCCGGCGCACGAGAAACATCAATACTGGTCGTATCCAAAGACGGTGATTGGCGAGAATTTTGTGAGAAATCGCAGCGCCTCTACCTTCTACCGGAACTCGAAGCAGCGCTTGCGCTGCTAAATGATCCACCCCTTGTCGTCAGACAATCTATCTTGAGTTGGCTCGCGGAACATAGTGATGGCCGCGCAGTAATTCTCGGAGAACTGGAAAGCGAGGTAAGCAATCTAGCTGTCGATATAAAAGGATATCCTACTTCTGGCGAAATGGAGGCAATTCCTTATGACCCAGAATTGCGAAGTGTTGAGTGGTCGGATAATGCTGATATTGACATCATCGAGAGCAGCGTACCCGACGAACATGGTATCGTAAACGCAGTTGTGAGTTTGCCCCTGCAAGTCGATCTGCGCGTTCATGTCGACCTAAATTTCTCAGTCTGGGATAGCGTAGATCGCGAATCAATCAGTATGGGCGGTCGGACGGTCGAGGTGGAAGAAACCCATGATATCCGAGTAACGGTCACGGTCAAGATGCATGACCTAGGAGGGGAGGATCAGGAGATCGAGTTTGAGTCATGCGAGATTGACCTCAACATCATTGACATTGAACTCGGCGATGTCGAAGTGTTTGAGCGTGAAGATTACTATGATGATCATGACTTGCAACAGTGATCAAAACGAGATTTCATGGTTACGGGTAAGTCTGAGCCAGTTGCTGACCGAAGATAACTGATGCCCCCGCTCCAATTCGAATAGATAGCTAGTTTAGCGCGCACTAGGTTGCCATGGTCCAATCAGCGTTATCTTTAAAGAAGCTCTGGGTTTAGGGCAGCTTGTGCCTCACAAGAGAACAGCTAGTCTCTTCGCTTGCAATATTGTTGCATTATAGAATTGTTGTGAGATACAATGAAAAAGCGGTTGAATATCGACCTTCTGCAAAAGGGCGACATTATTCTGACGACCACGGACCATATATCAAGCGTCGCAATACGCAAAGCTACGAAAAGCGATATTTCACATGCCATGCTCTGTGTGGAGCATAGCTCTGTCATACATGCGGTGACTTCGGGAGTTCGCTCTGAAAATGCTCAACGTATCTTCTTCGATGACAACCTCGATGTCCACGTAATGCGCCTCAGGGGCGGAATCACTCCCAAAGACGCCGAAACAATCTCTAACTACGTACGCAGCAAGGTCGGCAGTGAATATACCTATCTCGAAGCGGCCCGGGCTTGGAAGAAGGTAGGAAAGAAATTCGGTGCCCGCCAATTTTGCTCGCGGCTTGTTGCCCAAGGCTATGCAAAGGCTGGACACAATCTCGTCTGCGACCCGAACTTTTGCACGCCGGAAGAACTCAATAGAAGTTCGCTGCTAATCGAAGTGCCGAACATGACGGTTGGAGCATCCTCTGATGAGGTAAAGTTTTGGGAAAGTTATTCCAGCGGTCCCGACCTGATGCATGCGATCCAAGATAGAATTTTGTCAGAAGCTCGAAGGCTAGATAAACAGATACAAGACTTCAATGATCTAGGCCGGTTCGTTATCGCGCATCCTCACCACGATCTTGCAGTAGCCGATTTATACATAAATAGCGGGTATCTAGACTTCTGGAGATATGATATCGAGTTGCATCCATGGCATTACGATCTCGCAAAAATGAAGGAGATCCCACTCGAACATTCAGTACGAAAATACTGCGAGTCAACAATGTCTGGGGAAGCGCGCGATCACAATAGGTATACTCAGACATTAGAAGTCTACAATGACGCCAATACCAAGTGGCCGAGGCGCACGTTCGAGCTTCTCATTTGGCTATATGAAATTCTTGCAGCAAACCACGCAATCAGGCATGACGTAGCAGCCGAGTGGCTCGAACAACACGACATTTGATCATCCAACTCGCATCCAATCCCTAACCTGAGCAAATTCCTCTGGGTTACTTCACGCTTGTGTCCGGCACAGCCATCGACCTGCAGAATGCCGCCGAAGCTTGCAATATCTGTTCGGCATGTTGCCTGCCCCGATCAGGCGCGTAGGTAAGGTCCGCAGAGCCCTCAACCGGACGGTTGATTATCGTCGGAGGTATGAGATTGTATAGCGAACATGTTTGTCCACTTGCGAGACATATTAATCCGCGTTTAGATTTTCACGGTCAAGCAGAATGCGCCGAGGGCTATTGTCAAAGAATGAGTTTCCCACGGTCGACGAAGAAGTCTGGCCGTCAATCGACGCCGTCGCCCCTTCCGAGGAAGGCGGCCCAATTGCGCGCAAGGGTTTCAACTACCAGGACGAGATTGCCGTTGGCTTCGTTCTGGAAATGTTAGCCAACCCCCAACTGGTGAAGGTTCATTTCGAGACACACGACGACTTGATCTTGGTCTGGGACATCGGTGCGCCGCCGCTGATTGCCGAGTTCGTTCAGGTCAAGGGAGCCGAAGATGACAAGCTCTGGTCCGTAGCAGACCTGTGCCTCCGCAAGAAACGGGCTGTCGGCTCGTCAATTTTTGAGAAGTCGCTAGATCGCGACCAGCATGATGAGACCGCGCGCTTTCGGATTGTCACTCTGCGCCCGGTGGTGTCGCTTCTGACGCCGCTGACTTATGAACGCGGCCTGGAAGCCCGGGCACTGAGCTGCAAGGGAATGGTTGCTCTGCAGTCGGATCTCGATGGTCGAATGCCCGGCCTCCAGTCCAAACGAGGGCATGGGACGAGCTATTGGCTCGACAACTGCCACTGGGATGTGCGCCACGACGAACTGGCCGTGAAGAGGCAGAACAAGATCCGATTGTTCGAGATCATGCATGCCGACGGCCGCCCGTTGCTATCTGAGCACCTAGACATTCTTCTGGACGAGTTGCGCAAGCTCGTGAAGGCTGCAGGCGATGCGCTATGGAAGCCGGACAAGACTAAGAAAATCCTGACACGCGAGGGCTTCTTGGCCCTGTGGGATACGTGGCTGGCCAAGCTTAAGGGCGTTGCGATCCAGCCCTCGGGCGGCAAGTTGACCGAGAAGATGAACGACGCCTCCCTGACCGGAACGTTGGTCGCGATGGCGCTCGACATGCGTCTCGACTACGCCCGCTTCGTCCGGACCTCTCGCTACATGCAGCCCGACGAGGCGGACCACCTTCAGGGCCGCGTCAAATCCGAGGTCCAGACCCTCAGCGCCAAGCGGGCCGCTGGGACGCTCGACCTCGACGGCCCGGCATTCCACTCCCTCTGCATGGACCGAATGGATGCAATCAACGCCTCCCTGCCGCCGGACCAAGGTGACCGATCCGCTTTCCTAAAGGGCTGCATGTACGACATCGCCGACCGCTGTTTGCTGCGCTTCGATCGGACGGGGCTGTGAAGTCTCTGGCTCGCCTCGGAACCCGTCCCGCCAGTCTTCCGCTAACGGCCGACGATGTCCTCGAATTCCATGCGGCGCGGCTGCTTCTGCTGATGCACATCTGCGGCACGGCGGGGCGGATTGACGGGCTTACAAAAATGGCCAAGCTCGACTTCTTCACCCGCTACCCAGACTTCTTCGAAGCTGCGCGGGCGGCGGTCGAGCCCGAGGCCCAGACCGCGCCGGTCGATCGCGTCGAAGCTGTCGAAGCATCGATGGTGCGGCACCATTACGGCCCGTGGGACAAACGCTATTATCAGGTGCTGGCGCATCTCGAGGCGCGGCGGCTGATCACCGTGTCAAAATTCAAGAACTCATACCAGATCGCCCTATCGACCGAAGGTGCCGACAAGGCCAAGGCTCTTGCCAAACGCCCTTCCTTCGCCGCCTTGGTCGAGCGTCAGAAGGCGGTGAAGAAGACCTTCGGTAGCAAATCTGGCACCGTCCTGAAAACCCTTATTTACAAGCTGTTCGATGAAGAAGTCGGGAAACGCACACTCGGACAGGTAATAATAAAATGAGCATACCCTTTTTGTCCATCCGCAGCCTCGAACGCCGTCTAGCGACTGGCAACGTAGAGGCCCTCACATTCGAACCCGGCGTCAACGTCTTCATTGGGCGTCCGAACACTGGCAAGACGAAGTGGTTGCAGACACTCGATTTCCTGCTCGGCGACACGGGAGCGAACCCCTACGATCAGAGCGACGAGGAAGGACTGGCTGAGAAGTACGACGCGGCGTCCGCTACGATTTGCATCGGTGACGAGACCTTCCGGGTCGAGCGGCGATGGCGCGAGGCTGGCGCCAAAGGGAAGATCTTCATCGGCGACGAGGGTATGCCTGCCAAAGATTTCCAGCATTGGCTGATGGATAAGTTGGGCATCCCGCTGGTGAACTTCCCAAAGGGCAATCCGATGTCAGGTCAGACTTGGCCGGAGCTGAGCTTCCGCACCTTGCTTAGGCATATCTTTCGCCAACAGCGATTCTGGAGCGGTCTCGTTGATCAACAGACCGATAATGAACAGCACGCCAGCCTCTTGCTCTTCCTGGGCCTGGCCGAGCGCATCTATAGCGAGGACTATGGCAAGCTCGTCGCTCTGAAGCTCAAGTCGATGCGGATCCGAGCACGACGCGAGCAGTACAGCGAAACCCTCAACGATTTGGCGGTCGATCTTCTCGACTCCGAGGATGCCACCGTGGGTGTTAACGAGACCACCGTCGCCGCCGCTTTGAAACGTCTACACGACGAAGTCGAACGTCTGCGCACACAAAGACTAGAGGTTCTGAGGGTAGCAAGTGACGCCAGTCTGCCGGTGTCGGATCAGTCGCGTGTCGCCAAGCTTGGACATGCACGGGCGGCTGCGCTCGAAGATCAGACTGTGGCGCGCCAGAAGCGCCTGGCGGCCGAGGAGCGGCTGGCCGAGGTCCGGCGATATCGCGCGGACTTGGCTGCTGAGATTGAGCGGATGGGTCGGGTCGCAGACGCCAGCGAACTCCTCGCCGATCTTAAAGTCACCCATTGCCCGGCCTGCGACCAGGGGATCATCCCCTATCATAAGCCTGATCACTGCTTCGTCTGTCACCAGCATCTGCCCAGGGAGCCAGAGGTGGCCGGACTCGGCAAGGTCCGGCTGCAATTCGAGCAAGATCGGTTGAACTCTGAGCTCCTCGAAGCAGTTGAACTCATCGCCATTCTTGAAAGCGACGTCGACAAACAGACCGAAGCGTCTCGGGATGCCGATGAGACGCTGCAGGCTATCGAGGTTGAACTTGCGCCCGCCCGCCGCGCCGTGGCCGCCGTTGCCCAAGCCGATGTCAGCGCGATAGATGTGGCGTTGGGCAAAGTTGCTGAGCGGCAACGCCAAATGGGCCGAGTGGCGGCGGCGCTCGAGCTGGGCAAGAGCCTCACCGAACAGGTCAAGAACCTCGAAAACGAGATCAAGCCACTTCAGGAGAAAGTGGACGAGGCCAACCGATCAATCGACTTCAACGCTGCGGCCCAGAAGCTCGAAGAGGGGATGAACGCCTACCTCGCCGCTCTCAACGTGCAGCGACCGGACACTTGGAAGCACAATGGGGTCGAGGTCGACATCTCCAAATCCAGCGCCAGCTTCCGAGTAGGTCGAAAGCGCTGGCAGGGTGCGCTTGGAGGGACTGACTCCCTCTATTTCCTGATGGCTTATCAATACGGCCTGCTGTCGCTGAGCCCGATCGCTGACATGCATTATCCAGGCTTGGCAATCATCGACGTGCCGGGTGAATTTTCCGGCGAAGAGGTCAAGGACAGCGAGAACTTTATCGTTCAGCCCTTCATTGATTTGCTCTCCCAGAAGGCGTTCGAGGGCGCGCAACTGATCATCACGGGTGCGTCCTTCGCGGGCCTCGTGGGCGTCCACATCCAGAGGCAGATCCATGTCCACGTCGCCTGAGGAAAGGCGTCAACCCCGGACGACCGCTTTCCTGGTCCTGCTGCACGTGAGTTGCTGCGCCGGCGTCAGACCGCTCCCGCCCCTTGCGCGGCGCAGGGCAATCGCTGCGAGCTGCACCGGTGGCCGTTTTCTCCGGAATGCTGCAGGCGCCATGCCGCGCTGCCATCAGGCCGCTTTCCGCCCACGCAGTCCAGTTCCTCTTCCCATGCCGCACGATCGCGAATGTCCGGATTATCCCTTTTTGCTCGCACGTGATGGAGCTAGCCGACATCGGGTTAGTATCGGCAGACATAAAACGCATCTCTTTTAAAACTCAATCACTGTCGCTTTCAGACCCATTCTCGGCCTCGACAGACGCAGCGCCACCCAGTGCCTGGTAACGTCGTTCTGCAAGCCACTGCAGGCGTTTTGCTTGCGTTAGCAGCACACGACGGAGGCCTCCCTGAACCTTACGCTCGGAGATAACCTGGGCCAGCCGCGAAATTATCAGGCTGCGACGCGCAACACGGAAGTCAGGATGGCTGCGAATTTTAGCCACTTCATCTGAAACCACTCGCATCCTGAGGGAAGGGGGTATCTCGATAGCCTCCGCGGAAGACGGAGGGTCTTTCTCGTTAAGAATTGCTTTGAATTCGCTCGCGGAGATAGCCCGTTCATAGACGGCGTGCTCGAGCGCATTGAGATGGGCTCGTGCGGCCGCTTTATCGGCAGCACCGACTGTGTTTTGAAACTGGGGCAGGGGAAATGCCTCAATCTCATAGACCTCGAACGGGTCGAGGACCGACATTGCGACCGCGTCGGTTCGCTGGTTGGTCAGGTGACGACGGATCCTTGTGCGAAGCATCTCGTTAGTCTGCCCGACATAGATTGGCTCCCCGTCATAGTCGTAGAAGATGTAGACGCCCCATTTGAAATTTCCGATACGGCGCTTCACGCCGCTAATGGGATCGTCAAATTCACTGTCTAAGAAGGTGACGAGATTACGGCGGAGATCTTCAGTCTCAAAGGGGGGGATGTTGATATCATCCTGTTTCCTCTCACCGGTCATGTCTTGTTTCCTGCCTGAAGCGACCAGGCAGTCGTGCTAACCCGTCGGACTGCTTGAGAAGACGAGTGTTCATTTCTGGGGAAGCGAGCGTCATGCGGCAATCACACTCGCGGCCTTCAAGCTTTTGAGGAGGGGTTCTACCACATGTTGAGCAAGATGCCGCACCACTGGGACTGCCACACCATCACCCGTCAGGTGATATGCTTCGTTGTAGTTTTTGGGGAGTACATATTCTTCCGCAAGCCCCATCAAACGCGCGGTCTCGCGGGAAGAGATAAGGCGTGAGCGAACGCGATCGCCGTCGATCACAAGGATCAGTTGTCTGGACGACCCTCCCGCGGGAGTTCGCAGGCAGCCTGCCAAGTCATCAAACCTGACCTCTGCCCGCTGCTGTTTTACGCCTTCTTCGATGCGCGTCCGCCGATACACGGTGCCCACCATGCGCCGACCGGCGCGTTTCGCGGCCTCGACTTTCGCCAGATTGATGGGTGACATCTGTGTCAGAAGCTTCATGGTTTCAGCGGAGGTATGCCATTGCACGCTGGTCGGAGCGTCTTCGATCAGATCCGCAAAAACGCTTTTGCGATGTTCCGGTGTGGGCATGTTCCACCAGAGCCACTTGGCTTTCGCCTGCTCGTCTATGCGAGCATGAGCCGTTTGAAGACCTTTCGTATGGAAGGGCGCGATCGGCCCCGGAGAAAGCAATGACGGCTCGATTTCTACATCCTCACGGATACCCACGACGAAGAGGCGTGGGCGGGAATGCGGTACGAACAGAGCGGCATCGATCACCAAGGCACCGTAGCGATAGCCGTTCTCGGCGAACATTTGGCAGATGATCTCAAAATCTTTTCCGCCGTGACTGGTCAGTGTGCCTGTGACGTTTTCCAAGGCCACAACGCGAGGCGCTCGTCTTTGAGCGATCAAGTCCTTCACGATGTCCCAGAATGGATAGAACGTCCCTGAGCGTTCACCTTGAAGACCAGCGCCACCACCTGCCAGCGACAAATCCTGGCAAGGGAACGAAGCCCACGCAAGATCCGCGACGCCCGGCAGCCTGTCCGTCTCCACCTTGCGAATGTCACCAATCGTCAGGACGGTCTGCCCGTGTTTGTCCCAGTTTGATTGGTAGATCGCACCCTTTTTGAAGTCAAAGTCGTTCGAAAACACACATTGCCAGTCGTCACCTAGACCAGCGCGTGCCATCCCGCCACCGGCGAAAAATTCGTAGAACGTCAGCTTGGCGGTGTCGATCATCTCGTCCTCGGCAACAGATTTCGTGGCGTCACGTAAACGAAAATCGTTCATTTTTCGTTCTAGTTCCAGCACCTTTCGTACAAACTCGAACAAAATCTAGACATGGACTAAGCTAGTGTGTGCATGGGATCTGGCTGCAGGTTGTAACCCCCCCTTTGCGGCCACTCATGGGCAGCAACAGCCGGGTCATCCTTCCGGTCTAGCCGCTCTTTGCTTATGATAATCCCCTGCGGAAATCAGGGGCCATGCATGTTCGTAAAGCATGATGTGGTCGTGCTGCGACCGCCAATGTGCGTCGATCCCGCCCCAGGTTCCTGCTTTGAAAACTTGTCCGCACTCAGGGCAGGATTTCTCCTCACTGGCCAAGACGCTTGGCTGGCCTTTTGGGGCGCGAGAAGCAGCTCTCCATGTACATTGAGCAATGCGAATGAACTCTGCCACTCCCAAAGCGCCCCGCTCTCGGGATCTGGAACCAGGCCGTGCGAGGCATTCAGTAACTGCGCTGAACGGAGCTTCCCAGATTTCATGCGCGTCGAGGGTCTTGTTGTCGAGCAGAACAACCATCACGATGTCACAGGGGGCGTCGCTCTTGATGATGCCAAGCCGCTGACCCTTGCTGCCTTTGTCGCCGAAGGCCCGTCCCTTGATCTGAATGCGGACCGGGCCGGCCTCGGTATGTCGGATCGCGTCATATCCACGCGTGCGCGCTGAAGCCAATTCCAGATTCATCAGTTCGGCTGCGACATATTCTGCGATCTCGCCAGTTACGCCCAAAGGCTTCTGGGTAAGGGAGTAATATTCCGTCGCCAAAGTTTTGACTTGGCTCATGATGTCCTTGAGACGTTCTTGAAGGAGGATGTCGTTCATGGTCGCCTCAAGGTGAAGAGTTATTGGCTCCGGTGGCTCCGCCTTATTCGGCTGGCGGTCAATTGAGCTGAATGTTGACAGCGCTTTGACGGCCATCACGGCCGGCTTCCACATCGTAGGACACTTTCTGATTGTCCTTCAGTCCAGTCAGCCCCGCGCGCTGGACGGCGGATATATGAACGAAGATATCATTGCCGCCGGTGTCGGGCGCGATGAAACCGAAGCCTTTCGTGTCGTTGAACCATTTCACGGTACCTGTTGCCATGTCGTATTCCTCTGGCTGTGAAGCGTCGATGATGGGCATATTATAGAACATTGGAAGGGTGCCGGGCAATTTCCCATGGAGACAGCGCGACGCTTCGATGGTGATTTGTGGTGCATCAAAATTTGGAGGAGATATGTCGCATCCGAATGAGCCTCGGTCCTTGCGGTCGATGGACGCCGTTGCTCGTCGTCGTGCCATGCTGGACTTGTCACACATGAGCACCTTATGCGACTTCACGGCTGAACTCCGGGAAGAGGATAGGGGTGCCGTCCCCGATTTCGATCCCATGGATGCCGGCGTCAGGGCGAAAGTTCTTTTTCTGATGGAGAAGCCGGGACCGATGACGGATGACACGGCGCTTGCAGGTCGCACGGGGTCCGGTTTCATCTCTCGCGACAATGACGATCCGACCGCCGAGGCGATATTCCGCTTCATGACGGAAGCAGGCTTCAGGAGAGAAGACACCCTGTTGTGGAATACGATCCCATGGTGGAACGGGACACGTGCGATCACGCCGGGTGAATTGGAGGAAGGTGTCGGTCGGCTCGATCACCTCATCGACTACCTTCCCAACCTCAAGGCGGTTGTGGGGGTCGGCGCGCGTGCGAAGAAGGCCCGGAAGAAAGTGGAGGAGCGAGGCTTGCCGTTCATCCTGTCCGCTCATCCGTCACCCATCAATCGGGCATCACGTCCGACCGTTTGGTCGGCAATCCCGCACCAGTGGGCGGGAGCCTTCAAATATCTATAGATGTCGCTGGCTGTACGTCGTCGCCTATAATGCGCCAACGTGGTGCGCGCTACGCGAAGTGCGACTTCTGCTGGTGTGAGGGTAGGGCGGTCATATCCTGCTCTCCAGCATCTTCTGTTTGAAGACTTCGGCGGGGGTTCTCCAGCCGAGACATTTGCGGGGCGTGGCGTTGAGACGGTCGCAGAGCGCACGAAGGTCTGGCTCGGTGATGTGGCGGATGTCGATGTCGCGGGGCAGCCATCGGCGGGTGCGTCGGTTGGCGTTCTCGACGGACCCTTTTTGCCAGGGCGCGGAGGGATCGCAGAACCAGCTGGCGGTGCCGATCTCGGCCTGCAGGTGCGGCCATGCGACGAACTCGGTGCCGCGATCAAAGGTGATGGACTTGCGGGCGTGATGCGGCAGGTCGCGGAGCAAGGTGGTGATCTTCGACATGACCGGCGTGCTACGCTTGCTGTCGTTCTTCAGCAGCACCGCGAAGCAGGTCGTGCGCTCGACCAGCGATGTGAGGTTCTGCTGGCCGAAGGCCTGTCGGAACAGGATCAGATCGCCCTCCCAGTGTCCGAACTCCTTTCGCTGCGCCACGGCTTCGGGTCGGAACAGGATGCTGACATCTCGGTGGAACTTCGAGATACGGGGCCTGCGACCCCGCCGCGGGCGACGGGATTTGCGGTGGGTCGGCAGATACCACCACAGCTCCTGCTTCATGCCTTCGCGGCCATAGATGTAGCGGTAGATCGTCTCCTGGCAGGCACGGGGTCGGGCGTTCTCGAGGCGCAGGCGGCCGGCGATCTGCTCTGGTGTCCAGCCGGCCGTGACGTGGTTCACGATCTGCGACAGAGCTGCAGATGGCGGATCAGCTTGCGCTGGCGGGCGCGGCGATCGGCGGTGCGGATCTGCGCCGCCATCGCGAAGTATCCACGCACCTTGGGCAGGTCCGCATCATGGAAACGGTTGCGCCGGATCTCGCGGAAGATGGTCGAGCGGTGGCGCTTCAGGACCCGCGCCATTTCTTCGACTGACACCTTTGCATGTCTCCAGCGCTCGATCTTCTTGCGCTCCTCGATGCTCAACTGCGAATATGCGGCACCCATTCTGCGATCTCCCGTTTGAACAAGTCATTGCATTCAAACAGAAGTCGCAGTTGAAAGTAGCGCTCACCGACCCTTTTTGCCAGGGCGCGGAGGGATCGCAGAACCAGCTGGCGGTGCCGATCTCGGCTTGCAGGTGCGGCCATGCGACAAACTCGGTGCCGCGATC